>LIDZ01005683.1_pt4 | contig 86492 bp, 76 predicted proteins | sample 644651 | NCBI WGS metagenome assembly LIDZ01 (sample SAMN03856242, study PRJNA289617) | food metagenome | isolation source: wine grapes on drying loft during traditional withering process | host: Vitis vinifera cv. Corvina | place: Italy: Gargagnago di S. Ambrogio di Valpolicella | collected 2014-01
TATTATTTACTTGCTACTAATTGTATCTTTAAAATATCTTGGTGCATTACATTCTCTCGTAGCATTATATAAAACAATTGGAATTACTGCTGGTACATTAAAACCCTTTTTGTTTTTCTTATCTTCATTTTTTAAGTTTTTAATATACTCTCTAAGAATTTCATTTATGTAAAAAAATAATCGGAGTGGCATTCTATAATCCATCGTAGATTGAAATTCTAATAATGTATAAAAGATAACTTCTTTACCATCAATATTTGCTCTATATACAATATCTGCTTCATTTTCTTAATAATCTGATAATCTGTATTCTTTATCAACCAGAACTAAGTTTTCTTCTTTTAAATCCTTAGCCCATGGTGCTTTAAGCATTTCTTTAACTAGATCTAAAAAAACTACTTTATTAGAATACAAATCTTTGTAAGACCTGTCATGTATATTATTCAATGGCCATTTTATAACCCATTATATTACTTCCATTATAGCATAATTTCAACTTTGCGTACTCATCTGTCTATACTATAATTACTCCCAATTCCACGAATAACATACGTACATAAGTTCTTTTTATATTTCTTTAAGTGTAGGGAATCTCCATGTTTTTTGATTTTTCTTTCTAAATTCCTTTCCCATCCACTAATCATCATCATCATCTCTATGGTGGTAATCATAATCTTAAATTATGTTTCCGCCTGGGGTGCTTCTGAGACACGAAGTGTTGAAGTTGCTAATTATAAAAGGAGCTCCATTATTCTTGGACAAATGTTAGGCTCAGTCTTACTATCATTTATTGAGCATAGGAGCACCCCATTTTTTTATTGTCCATGAAGTTAGCATCGGACAAAAAACTGCTGTCACTATTACTGCTGCTGCAACTTGTACTGATGCAATTGTTGCTGTATTTTGTAAGCTAGGAACTACATTCGCTACAATAATTGGTGTACCGATTGCATTTCCTGCAACAGTTGCCAAAGCTGCTCCTGCATATCCTGGTCTTCTTAAAATTAATTTATCAGTAGTAATTAATATTATACCACTCACAATTAGAACAAATGCCCCTAATATAACTCCACTTAAACCTGCATTAAATAATTTTTTAATATCTAATGATGCCCCAAGTGAAATTGCAACTAAAGGTATAAGTATGTGGGCTCCGGATTTAAAATACTGCTGCACTCCTTTATATAAATTTCCTAGTATAACCCCAAGTATCATTGGAAAGACAGATGCAAGTAATGATTGCACTGGAATGCTTGCAGCACCTGAAGCACCAAGGGCTACCAAAGTTAAAAACGGACCATCTTTTATGGAAAGAATTCCAAAAGCTCCCAAATCAGTTTGATCTCCATACTCACCAGTTAAGGCAAGATAAATTGCACCATTAGAACTTAAAAGAGCCGTAAAAATTGCTAAAGTTGAAATGCCTAAAAAACCTTCTGTCCCAAAAAATTTATTTATTAATACACATATCAAACATCCTGCTAAAAATTGTACAAGTAGTAAAACTCCTCCACGTTTGATTGCTTCTGGTGCCTCCTTTAATTTTAGTTGTGTTCCGCAGCAAAACAGAATAGCTCCAGTTAATGGCGCTACCCCTGCCTTAGAAAAAAGAGCTGTAGTCATACCACCCATTTGTATTAACTGTGGAAAAAATGTATTTATTATTAAAGTAATAAACATCGGTATAATCATGATTGCAGCTGGTATCTTTTTAAATAAAAATCTCATTTTTTTCTCCTTACATTTTTCAAAGTTACAGTTATTAACAACAAATCTCTCAAAAAAGCACTTAGCATTTCTGCTAAGTACTAAATAGTACTTATTCCTTTATTAATTAGTTCTTCAATATAAGTCTTTGAATGTGAACTATTAAATATGCTAGCTCTTCATGTGGTAAATGTGTTTGGTATTTTTCATAAAAATAATCATCAATTTTCAGTGCACAGGAAAATGCTTCTTTATAATTACTACTTACTTGGTTGTAAAGAATATCATCCTTCTCATTTAAAAGCGCATTTTCAAAATATCGCTCTGCAAAATATTTAATATGGGTAATGAATCTTGAATAGTGTATACTTTCTGTGTCAAATTCATCCTTTATTGAATATCTGACTATATTAACTATAACTCCCACTAATTTTGCAGCTTTCATTGTATCTAGAGATTCATCCTTTTCATCTTGAGCATTTACTAGATGAAACGCTATATTGGCCGCTTCTTCTTCTGAAAGCGAAATGTTAAACTTGGTATTCATTAACTTAACAGCATATAAGCCCACTGCAAATTCCTTAGAATAGAAGTTTTTAATTTCCCAAAATACTCTGTTTGTGATGTTTATATTTTCAATGAAACGCTTAATTGCAAAATTCAAATGATCTGCTAATATAAAGTAGATACTGTCTTTAAACTTAACATTTAATACATTTTTAGCATATGTTATTATATCATGTGTCACTTCTATAAGTTCTGGAGGAATTGCTTTCATCAAGTAGCTAACCTTCTCCAGTTCATTGTTATCCACAGGTATAAAAATCTGTTCAATAGTCTGCTTTTCAATTATCATGCCAATTTTCTTGCCATAACCTATTCCTTTTCCAAGCAAAATAAAGTTTTTACCTTTTTCGTCCTGTGCAAGAACTATACTTGAATTTAATACTTTCTCGATTCTGTACAAAGCAACTCCTCCAATACTTTTTAATCTAAATCATTTCCATTACTGGCAATAACCTTTTTATACCAATCAAATGATTGTTTCTTATAACGCTTTAGCGTTCCTTTTCCTTCATTATCGCGATCTACATAAATAAATCCATAACGTTTCTTCATCTCACCAGTACCTAAGGAAACCATGTCAATTGGGCCCCACCAAGTATAGCCTAATATATCTACACCTTCTGAGATGGCTTTTCCGATTTCTTTAATATGTGAACGTAAATAATCTATACGATATGGATCTTTTATCGTTTTATCTTCTTCTAAAACATCATTAGCTCCAAGTCCGTTTTCTGCTATTATAAGTGGCACTTGATATCTGTCATATAGCTGATGCGAAGACCATCTTATTCCAACTGGATCTAGTTGCCATCCCCAATCACTAGCTTCAACATATGGATTTTTTATGCCATCTAAAAGATTACCTTGTATCCTTTCTTCATTTGGATTGATACTTACACAAATACTTTGGTAATAGCTGAATGCACAAAAATCTACTTTTCCTTCTCTTATGACTTTTTCGTCTTCCTCATTCATATTAATATTTATACTATGCTTTTTAAAGTAAGCTTTAGCGAATGATGGATAGTATCCTCTAATTTGTACATCTCCACATAAATAGTTTCTAAGCTGCATAGCTTCATTTGCAAGCATTATGTCTTCTGGATTACAGGTTAATGGATATTGACATAAGTATGAAAGCATACAACCTACTTTAAAGTTAGAATTAATTTCATGAGCTAATTTTACAACTTTAGCACTAGCTACAAATTGATGATGTAAAGCTTGGTAACGCATATATTCTGGAATTTCCTTTGGCTGAACTGCTTCACCTTTTTCATTATATAATATTGCTCCTCCTTGGAAGGCTTTTATATCTAAGGTCAAGCAATTAATTTCATTAAAAGTAATCCAATACTTAACATCATTTTTATATCGCTTAAATAGAACCTCGCAATATCTTATGAAATGATTTATTAATTCTCTTCCGTACCATCCATTATACTCCTTAGTTAAATAAAACGGAGACTCATAATGAGAAATTGTTACAAGAGGTTCCATATTATATTTCTTTAATTCTGCAAACACATTATCATAAAATTTTAACCCCGCTTCATTTGGAGTATCTTCTACTCCTGTAGGGAAAATTCTTGACCATGCTATAGAGAAACGAAACATTTTAAATCCCATTTCAGCAAATAACTTAATATCTTCTTTATAATTATGATAAAAATCTACTCCTTCATGGGCTGGGAAATAAACATCTTTTTCAATATTTTCATATACTTGTCTTGTCTTATTAAAGGCTGCTGCACTTACATGGTCTTGTGTACTTTCACCTTTACCATCTTCCAAATATGCACCTTCACATTGATTTGCTGCAACTGCACCACCCCAGAAAAAATCTTTAGGAAATAACTCTTTCATTTCTATACCTCCATTTTTGATACTTTCATAATAGTATCTTCATTTTTATCTTTTGAGATAGAAGTCTTTTCAACTAAATATTGATCACTATTAGCAACGATAATTGGAATTATAGTATCATAACCTGCTGCTTTGATTTCTTCAAGATCAAATTTCATAAGCAAATCACCAATTTTAACTCTGTCTCCAACTTTTACTTTAGGATCAAAGTGTTTTCCATTAAGCTGCACTGTATCAATTCCTATGTGAAATAGAACTTCTGCCCCATTGTCCGTTCTTAAAGCTAATGTATGTTTTGTATCAAATAGCATTACTATTTCACCATCACAAGGTGCATATAAATTACCCTCCGAAGGATTAATAGCTACCCCTTCTCCTAATATCTTCTTAGAAAAAACATCATCATTAACTTCAGCTAAAGAAACAACTTCCCCTTTTATTGGTTGTTTTATATTAATTACACCGCCAATATTCGCACTTGTATTAATTGTTTCTACAGCGCTATTTGCTTCGTTATTTACTGAACCTTCTGCTTGATCATTATCTTCTTTCCATGAAATCAAGTTTATCACAAATGATACTATAAAAGAAATAGCAAAGCCTGCAATAGCAAAAAGGATATTCTTACTGTTTTTCTCATCTATAAACATTGATATACTTGCAATACCTGGGCCTACAACAGTAAATGCTGCTACACCAAATAGACCAATACATAAACCACCTATTAAGCTTGATATTATAACACTTGCAAGTACACGTTTTCTTTGCAATGTTACACCATAAAGTGCTGGTTCTGTAATACCAAATAATCCCGAAATACCAGCAGATATTGCTGTAGCTTTCAGCTCTGTATCCTTAGTACGAAGAGCTACTGCAAAACATGCACCACTTTCAGACATATTATGAGCTAGAGATGCAGGTAAGTACAACAGTTCTCTTCCCACTCCAGTCATTGAAGATATTGCATATGGAACTAATGCTTTATGCATACCAGTAGCAATCATAAATGGAAGAATAGATGCAACAAGACCTACTGCAATCCATCCAACTTTGTTAAACACAAATAAGATAACAGCTGTTAATCCTGTTCCGAAGAAAAATCCTATTGGTCCTAAAAGTAAGAGTATCATTGGAACTGTTAATAGCAGTGACATCATTGGTACAAAGAAAATACGAATAGGCTTTGGTGAAATCTTAGTAAATAACCTTTCCATAGCTGAATAGAAAAGTACACCTAATATTGCTGGGAATACTTGTGATGCATATGAAATATTTGTTATTGGAATATATAAAAAGTTTGATCCCTTACCTAAAAGTGTTGTCATATTAGGAAATAAAAGCGTACCAATAGCTGCAACTGCAACTATCTTATTAACATTTAATTTTGTTGCTGTAGTAATAGCAGCCATTATTGGCAAGAAGTAAAATACCGAATCACCAATGTAACTTAAGATAATATATGTCTGTCCCGTCTTATCTATAAGATTAAACAGTGCTAATAATAGTAACATTGATTTTAAAACACCCGCACCTGAGATTGCTGGAACTAAAGGTTGAAATACACCAACTATAAAATCTAAAACTACGGCTCCTATTTTTTTCTTATTCGCTGTTGTGTAATTATTATTTTGCTTTCCGAACTTGCCAAGCTTAAGTAATTCATCATAAACTTCAATAACGTTATTTCCTACAATTACTTGGCATTGTACTGCCGTAACTACGCCTAAAACTCCATGAACTTTTTTAAGCGCTTCTATATTTACCTTACTATCATCTGCAAGTGTGAAACGTAGTCTTGTTGAACAATGTTCTAGTTGAGCTACATTATTCTCACCACCAATATAATTTAGGATGTCAATTGCTGTTTTTTTGTAATCCATTTCAAACTCCCCTTTACTATTTTAATAGGTTTACATTTTGGCCAAAACATTAACCAACAAAAAAAGATCCCTAAAAACGACATAATATCGTTTTTATGGATCCTGCCTGCACTACCAGTAACATGTCCCGTTCTTTATTTGTTAACTTAATTATATTACACTTAAATATTAAAAACAAGGGGTAAAAATTATTTTTGTAAACTTTTTCTTTAAACCTATATCTACATGTTGGTGCAACTGAAATCATATTAGTTGACCTTCGTATTAAATTTATCTTCTAAGTTCTGCAGTTCTTTAATTATAAAATTTTAACTAACTTTATTTAAAATCTTTTTTAAAAATATGCGAGCATGTCCTTCAGATATATTTACACCACTAATTGCTAATTCAATTACGTAATCTAAACACTCTTCGTAAAACACAAGAAATTCTTCAGTAGTATACCCTATCTCTGTCCAATTCTTTGATGCAAATCCTATTGGAGTTAGTGGCCTTATAAATATATTGCTAAGTTTTAGGCTAATATATTCATCAACAATTTCTTTTGGATATCTTAAACTGTATTTTGTTGTTGTTTGAATTTCCTGTACATTATTCAAATTATTGTTTATATATTCATTAATTTTGATGATATTTTTCTTTACTGTATCAAGGCAGTTACCTTTTTTTAATATCCTATTACCATTATGAACCCTCTCTGGACCATCAATAGATGTACTTATCAGAACATTATTATCAACTAAAAATTTTATCATGTCCTCGTTCAATAGAATTAGGTTTGAAACTAAATTAAAAGTTATCCGCTTATTTAGCTCTTTGTTTTTTTCATTAGTATATTCCACTATATGCTTTAACGTATTGAAATTAGCTAACGGCTCTCCCCCTTGAAACTCAAACAACAAATCCTCTGATGCAGATTGAAGTGCAAAATCTACAGCTTTTTCAGAAACATCAAAGCTCATAAATTTGCTTGCCTCTGTAGTATTATTCTTATTTGCTGAAGCCTGACAATATGTGCAACTCAGGTTACAGTAAGTTGTTAATACAAAAATATGAAGCTGAGTACCCTTCATTAAATAATTTTTGTATTCTCTAAGCTCCATAGCAACATCCTCTACAAAAAGCTCCCTGTTATCATATATGACGTAATTGTCTTTCAACTTAAGGTACAATTCATCAGTAATAATTTCCTTATTATTTACAAAACTATTAAATTCTTTCTCATTTACGAATAAGAATTTTCCAATATCATTGGTTAACAAATATTCATCGCCCATTTTTTTAAAGTTAAAGTAATTTATTTTAAAATCTGAATTATCTTTCTGTATACTTTGTTTATCATACATATCTTTATTCTCCTAAATTGGTTTAGCCTTTAATGACTTAAAGTTCATGGTAGAATTAAAAAATCCCCCACATTTACTAATTACCTTGCACTTTTTACACTCTTCCCTATATCTTACTTTACTTTCACTAATACTGTTCATAGTAATGCTCCATAGGTTTTCATTAACATAGCATAGAGGAAAATTATACAAGTAAGTATTAATACCATTCCCTATCAATAACCTTGAGGCCTTTGATATTTCACTCTGCAACTTATCAAAATCCACCCACACTTTAGATGCATTTACTACAGCATTTCCAAGCATCTCCATGGCCATAAAATTAACCCTAAAAATATTTGGGAATTTATCAATTATTAGATTAGCTATATCTAATAGATGTAAATAATTCATTTTACTAAGCACAACCCTAATTTCAATAGACTCCCCTAAATCATGGAGCGTTTTTATACCTGTAATAGTTTGCTCAAAGCTTCCTTTACTTTGAGTTATTGAATCATGAAGTTCTGATATATGCCCATGGATAGGAATAGCCGTAATCATATTATCTGGTCTTCTTTTTATAAACTCTTTAACATAGTCTATATAATAAAACATTCTTCCATTAGTCAGCATTACAAACTGAGTATTATAAAGATTAGCTTTACATTCATCAAAAATTTCAAATAATCCAAGTTTTAATAATGTAGGTTCTCCTCCAGTAATACATATAAACTTTGCATCTTTATTAATTAGAGCTATTAAAGTTTTAATATTTTCTAAGGGATCATTCTCTCTCACACTTCTTACAGCTATAGAATCTGGACACATTACACAATTGCTGTTACATTGATTAGTCACCACAATTATATTTTCATAACAATCACTTTTATATAGCAGCCCTATAGTATCTATTCTATTATTTAACTCAATGACATCATCTTTACGCAAATAATCTGCTTTTACTCCTATTATACTTGGAATACTATTCTCAATTAGATATTCTTCTATTTAATTTCTTTTTCCGCAATTTATATTACGCTAAAATGTATTCTTTAATTTTTGCTTAACAAAAAAAAGCACTGCACCAAATATATGAATTTAGTACAATGCTTATATATGGAAAATTATGTTTCCCCCGGGGATGTTTCTGAGACACGGAGTGTTGAAGTTGCTACCTAAATATCATTCTGTGCATCATTCACACGTTTTAAACTTTCCGCAAGCTGAATCATCATATCTATGGTGAGCATTGCTTTTAATGCATGTTCTTTAGTTCCATAATTAACCTGGTCCCCATGACATATTTTATTTCTACATGGATGATTACTATTACTCATTTTGTTTTCTGATGTTAACACTATTGAATAAATATAATTTATTGCATAAATCCAATAAACAAAACCTTCCTGTGCATCGGAAACAAACCATAATAATTGATTCTTTTCACTGGATTTTTTTAAATTCTTTGGTAATTCCTTTCCTGGATTATAATGTTGAAAAGTTGCAGTTATATCATCTAATGTAAAGTCTTTGCCGTAACTTCGTTGCATTTCATATGTATCTGAAATAATCCCCATTAACTGACATACAAGAATAGATACTGCACCATAATAATGTTCTGCCCAATAAAGGACAACAGCTTCTTTCAAAATTGGAATTCTCTCCTTCTCTATAATTGATGATTGATTCCAAAGCTCCATTCTTCTTTTCCAAAATTCCCGATTGCAAAATGTATAAATTAATTCCTCTGGATTCTTTCCTATATCTCGTAATTCATAAACATCATCCATTAATTCATCTGTAAATACTAAATACAACGGCCATTCATATTCATCTAACACCTTCAAAAATCTAGCTCTTGTAAAATTCTTCAATGTATCTTCTGGAATGGAAATCTTTATATTCCGTATCTGTTCTGCAATCTTTGCCGCATTTTTGACAGCATCACTTTCCACAAATGCTACTAATGCTTTCCCCATATTTTCTGTCATATGACGAATATTCTCAAATGCTTTGTGTGCTTCTGGAGTAAGCATTATCTTTGAAAGATCTTCAAAATTTTTTCTTATAGTATCCAAATATTTATCTTCCACTTATTTCATCCCTTTTATATTTTAATCATCTACCCAATGCTTATAGACAGGTTATTTCATAAAATCATCATCTACTTTTTTTGTTCTCTCAACAGTCTTCTCTTATTGCTTTTGGCTCATTAAGCCTGTCGCAATCTTCGCTTGTCTCATTATATTAAGTAAATTCATTTCCTACAGTGCTTTTAAGACCTTGATATTTAGCTATAATGTTTCCCCTGTTCCATTAGTAATCTCCGTGTTAATCAGTTGTTCCTCTGATCCCATACTATAGAATATAAGAAGAACTATCCCCTCATATTTGTGAATTTAACATATGTTTTCACGCCTTCATAACATACTGTATAAATTCAATATTTTTCCTTCATTTAATCATTAAAACGTTACTATTAAAGCATATTCCTTCAAGGGAACACTTTCAACATAAATCACCCTAATCCATCCTCAAAAAATCTTCCAAATTCTTAAGATATCTCTTATTGATTCCAAACCAGCTTTTCCCCTTTTCAAAAATCCCCATCATAAGGTAATTATCAAGTGTTCGTATCATTTCCGTTGCTGGCCTTGACTCTTCTCCAAATTCATTATGAAAAGAAGAAAATATACTGCTGTTCGGATTCAATTGATCTAATATTCCCTGCCTTTTCAATTCATATAACATTGTGTTTTTATCCTCATTAATTATTTCATAATATAAATCTAATTCATTATTATCAAATTGAATTTCTGGATGTTCCAAAATATCCCTCTTGCGTTGTTTCCAATATTTAAAAATATCTTTTCCATTCTTTTTTGCATCTAACAACATTGCGAACAACTGCTCTAATGAAATCGTCAGAATAGGATTATCTGTATTATCTAAATACTCTGGAAATAATGTGTGTACATTAGAAGATATAAAATCCATAGGATACATTGCGACATGTATACATATATGATCTATTGCATTGCCTATAATCTTTTTATCTCCACATTTAAAACAATATTCATCTGCATTTTTAAGATACTTCGATACATTTTTAAGTGATTTATATGCCTTACTTGTTTTATTGTGAATCTGTAATTTTAATACATCGTCCTTATCAACTCCAAAAGGATCAAATGTTCCTGATTTACATTCAAGAACTGCAAGATTATCAGCATCTTTTAGAAGAACATCTATTTCTATTTTTTGCTTATTATTTGGATAATAAAATAATGTATGATAATTTTCTTGAACAAAGTTTTTTGTTATCCCGCATACCACTTCTTCAAAAGCCGCTCCTTTTTTATTCGTATAAACAGAGTTTTCCTTTTCAACCGCATTTTCCTTAAATATCTTTTCAAGTTTAAAAATCATATAATCAAGGAATTCATCTATACAAATAATAAATAGCTTTCCAGCATCTAAGAATAATCCTATCTTTTCAATATCCCTCAGTTCGTATATGTCACGAGCAAAAAGGCTTATATATTTTTCAAATTCTTCAGTTGTTGTTTTCCCTCTAACCTTTTGTAATTCCGACAATCCTATATAAAAATCAGTTCTTCCTAATATATTTTTCTTTTCTGTATCAGTTATCTCCATTCCCGAGAACTTAAAAGTTTGCAAGCCCAAATAATAGAAAGCAATGTCCAATGATAATTCCACAATCGAAGTACCATCAATCCCAGTTCTTTCATAAAAACTCTCTGGAATAGATGAAGCAATAAGTTCCAAATAATGTACTCTAAGAATTATGGATTTAGGTTGTATATTTTCACTATCAAAGACCAATCCCTGATAATCCTTCTGAACATCCAATAGCTCATCAATCTCATATTCCTTAATTTCTTTATCAATATCAGGGTTATTTATTTTGCTTTCCTTCAATATTCGAATCATAGTATATTGATTTTTGACAGTATAATCCTCATAATACTCCTCAAATTGATTATATCTTTTATAGATTCTCTCTAAAAAATTGTTCATCAAAAAACATCCTTTCCGCCATATATAAATAGAAAGTTAAATCATTCTTCCTTCACAAAGACCCCCCAGGGTACTTCTGAAACACGAAGTATTGAAGTTTCTATTCAATTACAACTTTACATGCAATTTCTCTTGTTTTACTAAAAATCCACTTTTTATTCGAAATAATTTTTAGTTTTGTACCTTTATTTAATAGTATTTCTTGTTCGTTTTTCTTATTACTGATTAAATCCAGATATATTCCATGACACCCCTTTGGAATTAGAACCTTCATAACAGTATCATATTTATGCTCTTTCAATAGTTTTTCTCTTACTAAACCTACCCCCATAAATCCTTCATCAACAATGATCATCCCTTTTTTTAGCTTAGTTTTCCTTTGTACTCTTAGTAAATCTTCATAAGATAGAGTTCTAAATGCAACAATATTCTCTTTAATCCTAAATTTTTCAATCTCAAATTTAATTAATGATATCATAGCTTCAATTGTCTCCGGAGCTGACTCAATCGAACCACCACCTATTCTGCAATACTCATTAATTATTTTTCCATAATTACCACTGTAATATGAAAAAATTTTATATATTTCACATTCTAGCTTAATTTGTTTTAGATAATCTTCTTCATCATCTGAACATAAATAATCAAAATCACTAGCATCATATATTCCTCTATACTTTTCTCCTTTTTGAAATTCTTTTAACCAGTTCCCATAGTATTTTTCTCCAAAAGCTTTCGCATCTTTAATTGTCTTAAACTCTCTAAATTCATTACACATTTTATATCTCATTTAACTCTTTCAATATATCATAAGTTAATTTAGATAATGGTCTATCTTTATAATCACTTTCATTTAATTCATTAGCGAAAATTGTTTTTTTGACATCTTCTGGTGAGTTAAATACTTCATTAAATGTTCCACTCAAAATATTGGCATATTCTTCTGTATATATGTATCTTTTTCGCAATAATTCTTTTACATATGATTTAGAGCTATTATATTTTTTTTCTAGTTTAAATGCTTTATTTGAATTTCTAACTAAATCATTGAATTTATCATCTATAGGCTTAATATTAATTTTAAAATTGTCTGATGTTCCTTGTATATATGTAACATCATTTTTCTGATATTGATGTATTTTCTCATTAAATGTTATATCAAATTCATCATCATCTGTTAGCATAGATAAAGTAAATTTACAAGTTGATTCATTATTATTTGAATAAGGATAAAGCACCCTACTATCATTCTCATGTTTTTCATGATTACATATTTTGCAACATGGAATTAAGTTAAATACTGATATAGCTAAATGTGGATATTGAGATTTTGGAAAATAATGATCTAACTCACCTTTAAATAAATACTTTGCAATTCCTCCTTTTTCTCCTTCATTATATAATTCCATATAATTTCTATTGCAATATGGACATACTCTAATATTCAATTTTCTAATTAACTTAACAGCTTGACTGTTTCTAAAATTATCATATTTATTTAAAAAGAAAGCTTCTGTTTCTTCATTAAACTTTAATTCCATCGATGGAATATATCTCTGAATACTTTTTTCTTCATCAAACCTAGCAAAGAAAAATTCTTCCAGTAAATTTTGACATATCTTTTTTTCAATAGAATTATCCTTTTTATTATTTAATTGTTTTATATATTTACTATACTTTTCATTATCTTCATAAAAAATAACTTTTCTAAGGGTTTCATCTCTATCAATTATATTTTTAACTTCCTGTATATTATTATCTCTTTGAAAAAACCATTTTCTAAATATATTCTTAATATCTTTTAGGATCTCATTAGTTATATTTATTTTTATCATTGTTTATCTGTCCTACTCCCTTCTAATAACTTTTTCACCCTTTCTCTCTCCTCTGGATTAGATATTATCTTTAGTACATCTTCATAGTTTTTGTTTTCATGGAGTAATTTTTCTATTTCTTTAATTTTCTTCAAGTACTTTTTTTCAATTTCTTGACGTAAAATAGGTTCACCAATATTCTGTATAAATTCTAAAATTTTGTTCCTTTCTTTGTTTGATGTCTCATTAGTGATCTCATCAATTTTGACTATAATTTCTTTTATTTTTTTAGTAGCAAATTCTCCAATAGAGTTGTCCATAAAAAAACTATTCCTTAGCAAATCATATATATTAGCTCCAAAACAACTATAACCTTCTATGTCAGATAATCTATCAATATATAATTTGTCATCATATTCATTACTTCTATTTAGCCTATATACGTTTTGTGGAAGCATATCTGATAATAGATATGGTGAATGGGTAGTTAGAACTACTTGAACATTATATTTTGACTTTTCTAGTATATCTATAAGTAAATCCATAAATATCCTACTCCACTCTGGGTGTAATGCTTGATCCGGCTCATCTAATAATAATAAAATCAATCCATTTTCTTTTGCTTTATCTCCTGCGTAGTACAGATTAGAAAAAATATCTATTAATTTGTTCTCCCCTTCAGATAATTTATTAAAATTTACATTAAACATATGTATTATTTGATTATGTTTCTCTTCTTCATTGATCTTATATTCTTTAAAAAGATTTAATAAATCAAATACAGTTTCATCATATTCAACATCGTTCCCTTTATTATCTTTAATTAAAGGAATATCAATATGCTTATTTACAAAATACTCTGATTTAAGTTTTAATATATTTTCAATTAAAATTTCAAATGATTCTTCATAAGCATTTTCTTCATCATCATCCTGCGCTTGTAATCTGCTATTTAGATATCTAGAAATGCTAAATAATGCATTTAGTTTTTCATTAAAATTCTTTTTGTCATCTTTTGGATTGTAGTATTTTATAATTTGATCTAAATTTTGCATTTCTATTTGTAAATCTGTTGGTTTCCCTAATATATTATAAGAGTTAGAATTTATTCCTAATTTATTTATAAAATCATTTTGCTTCTTATTATTTAGACTTAATAAAACACTTTTTTTCTTGCGGTTATCATGTTTAAAATAAGCACTGTTTCTATCACTATTTGTTTTGATTATTCCATAAATGCCAACTAAAAATACATTCATAATATATCTAGAACTTAAGTCTAAAATGTATTTTTCTTTTTTCTCTTCACTTGTAACTTCTTTTTTAGTATTTAATTTCTTCCCATGTTTCGATAATCTGAATCCTTTTTTTTCATAATAAAGTATTAATTGCTCACTTAAATTTTTCTCAATCTTTTTAAATTCCTCTTCTGTTTTACTTAAATCATCACCATAGAATCTATTATCAATTGAATCGTTAATTTCAATAGTGGCAGCTTTATTAATAAATTTTACAGATTTATTTTTTTTCAACTTATCTATCATAAGATATGTTGATACTATATCTTTTTCCAAGTATATTCTTCTCGCAAGATAATCATCATCCTTTTCTCTTCTAGCAAAATAATCATAATTTATGCGTTCTCTACTATTAATATCATTACTTATAAGCATTACATTTAGATTTTCTGAAAGCGTTTCATATTCTGATTTATATTTTGAGAAAAAATGTTCATTAGTATCATTAAATATTTGACCATCATAGTGAAATTGAATTCCTATACTAATTTTTGAACTATTATAATTTTTATCACTTCCTATTCTGCAATTTCTAATTACTTCAGTGAATATAGACTCTCCTATATATTCAATACCATAAACATCGCTTCCATCTGATTTAGTATATAAATAATATAATATGAAATACTCATCTTTAATTTCATCTTCTTCTCTACTGTATGATAAGTTTATTCTATCGCGTCTGTTCATTCCTAAGATATCTAATATTGTAGATTTCCCAGTTCCATTTTTTCCATTCATAACTGTGATATTTTTTATATTAGCTGAATATAAGTGAGATAATAGATTTTCCTTTTTCTCAACTTTCAAAATTCCATCTTTTAATGTCACATCAAAGTTATTTGTAAATGTAATTTCTTGATTCTCAATAAAGTTATCAAATTTTTTTATATACATATATAAAAGCTCCATTACTGCCACCTCTTTATAATAAATATTTCTTTTCTCTCCATGTTCTCTTTTATTATTTCATTTTTCTACAGTATTGTAAATATACTCCTATAGAGTTACAATTATATTATAAAGCTACAAAAGGAGGTGATTTTATGTCATATTCAACGGGTGAAAAACCTGGTAAGGGTACATATGTATGTACTACTTGTGGACAAACAGTTGTATTAGATGATACTACTGATACTTTACCACCATGTCCTAAATGCCATGAAACATCATATACTAAATCTTAATTAAAAATAGACTGAGCACTGCTCAGCCTATTTCATTTATACATCTAATTCACTAAGTAATTTTTTAAGTTGCTTTAATTCATCAAAACTTAAAGTAATACCCTTACCCATCTTCTCATGTTCAGGTGCCCAATCTCTTAAATCATATTTAGCTTCTTTTCCATTCCAACTAATTAGATTTAATTCTTTAGTCCCTCCTTTTACTATACAAACATTTGTTGAAGTAAGCCTTTTTTCAATTCTTTTAATTGTTCTAATTTTTCTTTTTCTTTATTAAATTTATTTTCTACTTTGCTTAAGAAATAAGCTATTTTTTCTTGTTCATCAATTACTGGAGTCTTTATTTTAATCTTTTTAACTGACTCTATATTTAATTTTGGTTGTGCTGTTCCAGTATTATATGGCACGTAATCTATTATCTCTAATATTTGCTTTATATAATCTATATTATACATTTCTTTAGGTCTAAAAATATGTGCATGATTATTTACCCAAAACTTTCCACTAGTCTTGTAAATTAATGGAGCATTTCTAGTAACAATATTAGCACCATCTTCACCCAATAATAAATATTCACCTTCAAAAATATATTCATTTATATAGTCTATAATACCAGTTGCTCCATAATAAGCATATTTTCCATTTACTCTATCTTGTTCTTTAACGGGTTTTCTCTTATTATCAAAAAACGCAACAATATCACCTAACTGATTTTCTTTCCACTCTGGATATTCTACTCCATTCTCATTCTTAAATCGTATCTCCTGTAAAAAAATCTTCTTCACAATTCCTTTTTTATACTCCTCTAAAGCTTTAACTTTTTCTTGTTGCTTTTCTATTTTTTTATCAATTAAAGATAAAAATCGTGCTATTTTTTGTTGTTCAATTTGTGAAGGAAATAATAATTCAATATTTTTTAATATTTCTTGACCTACATTATACCTTGTACTTCCACCTGATCTTGATGTAATTTCTTTTCTAGCTACAGGAGTTTTTAAAATTTTATTTATAAAAATAGGTTCATATTCGCCAATTTTCTTTCCTCTTATTACAAATCCACCGAAAACAGCCTTTTTTTCCTTATCTAAATAAACATTAGCTGTTCCTACTTCTTCTCTTGTTTCTGAACTTCTTTGAAAAAGAACATCTCCATACTCTACAAAATTATTTTCTAATGTTTTTTGATCAATATCAACTTTGCCTATAATATTATCATAAGTAATATAATTATTATTCAATATATCTAATACATTTATAAATTTAATTCCTTTTCCATATTGTTCTTTTGATGCATTAATACCATTTTTTAATTCAAGTAGCTCTCCTAGCTTCTTTTCTTCCCACTCCCCACTAAACTCAGTAAACCTCAAATTTGGTGACTTCTTCATCTTATCCACCACCCTAAATTCCAAGCTCTTTTAAATAAACTTCAAGTTCTTTATCAATCTCAAAAATCTCTTCATCAATCTTTTGTATCTTTCCCTTAACTTCTTCAATGTCAATAGGTTCTTCTTCTTCAAATGTATCAACATACCTAGGTATATTTAAGTTATAGTCATTTTCTGCTATTTCATCTAAACTAGCAACATATGAGTACTTATCTATTGTTTCTCTATTTTTGTAAGTTTCCATAATCTTATCTATGTCGCATTCTCTTAATATATTTTGGTTTTTACTTTTTTCAAAATCATTTGAAGCATCTATAAATAATACATCATTAGATTTTTCTCTACACTTTTTAAATACTAAAATTACAGTTGGTATAGAAGTACCAAAGAAAAGATTAGCTGGTAATCCTATTATTCCATCTAAGTAATTTTTATCTTTAATTAAATATTCTCTTATTGTTCCTTCTGCTGCTCCTCTAAAAAGTACACCATGAGGTAATACTACTGCCATTGTTCCTTTATCGTCTAATTGATAAATCATATGCTCTACAAATGCATAATCAGCTTTTGACTTAGGTGCAAGTCTTCCATAAGCACTAAATCTTTCATCATCTAAGAATTTAGGATCTGCACTCCAATTGGCAGAGTATGGAGGATTTGCAACTATTGCATCAAATTTTTCTTCCAAATGTTTTGGACTTTCTAAAGTATCATCATTTCTAATATCAAAGCTTTGATATGATACATCATGTAATAGCATATTCATTCTAGCTAAGTTATAAGTAGTTGATGTTAACTCTTGACCATAATATTTACGAACATTTGCTTCTTTTGAAACTCTAAGTAATAACGATCCAGAACCACAACATGGATCATAGACATTTTTTAAATCTTGTCTATCCATTGTAACTAATTTGGCTAATATCTTACTTACATTTTGAGGTGTATAAAATTCCCCTGCCTTCTTACCTGCTGTTGCAGCAAATTGTGAAATAAGGTATTCATATGCATCACCTAAAACATCTATTTCACTATCGTCGTGTTTAAATGATATTTCTGCAATATTTCCCATTACCTTTGCAATTAATTTAGAACGACTTTTAACATCTCTTCCAAGTTTTGTTGATGCTAAATCCATATCCTCAAATAAGTGATCAAAATCATCTTGACTTTCAGATCCTAGAGTTGATTCTGATATATCATTTACTGCTCCTTGTAACATTTCTACATCAAAAGTTCCATCTTCAATCTTTTTCATAAGAGTTGAAAATAATGAATTTGGTTCTATAAAGTATCCTATTTGCTCTAATAATTCCTCTTTTAGAGCTTCCCTTATTTCTTCATCTTCCCATGCTTTTTCATAAGTCATATTATCTTCTTCTAATAACTTATCTGCCCTATCTTCAACCTTTTCTGAAAGATATTTATAAAATATAAGTCCTAAAATATAATTCTTAAATTCACTAGCCTCCATATTTCCTCTTAAATCATTAGCAATTGCCCATAATCTTGTATGAAGTGCTGCTTGTTGTGCTTGTTGTATTTCTGTTAATGACATATTTTGTTTTCCTCCTTAAGTTTTCTTAGAAAAATTCCTTTGTATAGTTGCTCTTCTAAAATGCTTTTTTTATATAATAATTTTTCATTTCTTCTTTTAAGTATATACACCTTACCTATTATTCTTTGTGTATTTAGTGGTGGTAATATTATCTTAAGTTCTCGTAGCATTTGTACTGATAATGCCCTTAGAATAGTGCCTTGCATTGCAATTTGCAATTGCCTTTCTACCTCTGGATGTTCATTGAAATACCATGAAAAATATGCTGGATCAACTTTATTTGTATCTAATTCTATAAAAACAAAATTTGATGGTATGACTTTTCCAATTTGTTTATCACTTACTGCAAGAGCCTTAAAAGATGTTAAACCTATAATAACCATATTATCTTTTGCTAAATATAGAGAATCAAATCTTTCTTTTGAAACTTCGATTTGTTTTTCATTAATATCACTACTAAACTTACTCACTTCTTCACTTAACTCCTGTATAGTGAATAATTGATAAGTTTCACTATCTTCTGAAACCTTCGGTTCAATCCTTGAAAGGGTAACTCCATGAATTACATTTCCTACATCTGAGATCTTCAATATCACACCTCCCTATTTGTTATTTTATAAAATAACAAGAATAATTATGAAAATAGCATAACAAAAAATAGCAGAGAAAGTCAATACTTTTCTCTGCTATTTTTATAAATAACATTTTTTTGTTTTAATCATTAATTGTTAATAATCAGCTCAATTAAACCTTATTCAATTTTGAAAATAGAGTTTAATTTATATCAATTTAGTGGCAACTTTTTTTTATAATAATCTAAAAGAATATTTAAATCTTTAACTGATAATTGTATATGGTTGTAATTTTCTTTGATATTTAATACTTGTTTAATTTCATCAAAAAGTGTTTTCACATCATTATTCATGAATCTTTTTTCAGTAAATCTTTCATAATTAGATACCCATATAAGAGAACTTTCTTCATCAGAACGTCTATATTCTTCATTTATACTATCCAAATAATCTGAAACATTCCTACCTGAAAAGGTTCCTTTTAGATTTAAATAAAAGTTCCTATATGAAGAATTTCCTGTTTTATAATAAAGACATAAATTCTCTGATACCCCTATAAAATTTTTGTTATATCTAATTTCAGTATCATTACTAACACCTTTCATAAAATGTAACAAAAGCCTATATAACGCTATTTTGTAAGTAAACTTTAATTTCTCAAAATTAGTTCTAAATTCCTTTTTTATAGATTTATCATAAGTATATTCTGACAAATTAATTAAATTATTACTAGAAGGGTCATATCTCAAAACACCAAAATCATATTTTTGTATACTCTCTATTATTAAATTAGATAATCTTCGTTGTTCTGATTCATTTGAGCTAAAATATTTTGATGTTAATTCTATGTTTTGCTCTTCTAACTCAATTTTAAATTTCATAAAACATTCTTCGAAAAAACCTATTGTCAAATCTTTTTCTTCTTTACCTAACCCAGAAATATATGGATATGATTTAATCAGAGCCCCATATCCTGTTGTTTTAGACAATATATATTTTTCAGGATCATTCCATTCGTTTGGAAATACATTAGATAATGCAGTAAACATATTTTTAATAATCTTATATATAGATTTATCATTATCTGAAATAAAATAGTTTCTTAATGGGTATCTTATATCATCTTTAAGAACACTCCTATCTTCTGATTCCTTACCAAAGCTAGTTTTAATTGTATTCTTAATATCTATAGCATCTTCTTGAGGATTGCTACTAATCAAAGTTAATAAGTAGGTAACAAATGTACCTTGAGACAATGATTCTAATTCATGCTGTCTTTTTCCTAGCATTTTAAGTCGTTTATAAAAAGGTGACTCTGGATCTGAATTTAAACTTCTTGCCATTTCATGACATGTCTTTTGTGGACTACTATTATTAAATACGTCAAACAAATCATAAATTAGAGAATTAGGAACCTTAGTTTGAGTACTGTTAATTATTGAAAATACATATGCTTTTTCTTCTGATGTAAGATCATACATAAATACTACTGGTAAATCAAAATCATTTATGTTTTCGGCTTCCTTAATACCGTTAATTCTATGTTGACCATCTAGTATTTCACCTATTACTTTTTCTTCATTAAATTCCAATTCATTACCTGATAATTTATAATCTTCAGTGGTATTAAGTGCAATAATAATAGGAGTAGGAAACGTTGCATCTGGATCAGAGCAATACTTTTTTATCTTTGAGATTCTATCCTTTGATTCTTCTCTCTGTATTCCGCCTTTTTCGTTTTTTTGCACTACAATAGATATTTTACTAACTATACTTGCAGGAAGTACACCTAAATAAAATGTCCCAATTGGCTGATTTACCTTTAATAAATTAATTTTCATATAGCAATACCTCCACCATCATTATCAAAGTGATCTGAATCTTTATACTTTTCTCTTGATTCATCCTCCTGTTGCGCATAACTTTTAAGCTTAACGTCCCAAAAATTTAAGGAAAAACTAATTAAAGTAATTACAATAGAAAAAAGGTAGAAGATTAGCTGAAGTAAAACTTCAAATACTGTTGCACTTGCAATAAAATCTTTGAATGTCATTGATAAATCAATACTAGATGTAAAACAAAGTAAAACCATAAAAACTATAAGTACCATCTCTAATATAGATATTTTAGTTTTTATGTCCTTAACAATTTCATTTTCTATATTCTTCTCTAAAATGTAGTCTTGGATAAAATTCATAAAATCTGAAGCTAAACAAGCGATAGCAAATGTATAAAAGTTTCCTAATTTTAAATTTAAGATAAACATACTAAAACCAGTTTTATTAAAACTAGTTACTGATGACCCTAAAATACCAAGTTGTCCAAAAAACAAGATCGCTGCTCCCCATCCTAATAGCAAAGTTCTTCCTTTAGGAAATTGCATAAGCTTTTTAAGTTCCTGTAATACTTTTCTCATTGTTCCCTCCCTAGTAATTTATTAACAATTTATTTCTACAGCATATATAATTATGTATCAATACAATATTAAGCTTATATAACTAATATATAATCAACCTTTACTCTTACTATGTCTAAGTACATATTATCAACTTCCTAAATACCATTACTGGGAAGAAGTTAAAACTTCCCTAACAATATAATCCTAATAATCTTCTATCTCAAAATTTTAGTAATACCTCAATTTTTACATTATTTTTAAGTATTATATTTTTCCCTCTGTATGCAAATCAAATTTACATGCTTTATTAAATATGGTATTTAACGCTATATTGATAATACTTTTTCCACTTGTATTATGTCCTCATCATTCATGCCTCTATATTTTACCTTACGATATACAGTAATATCTCCATCCTCTGAAACTTTTATTGCTGTTCCAAATTTAGATGCATTGACAGCTGCATTTGTCCTTGCTCCGTATATTTTTCCGCATTTGCTTTTATCAAATGTTTGAGTTTTTATCATTTCAGAGAAAGATATAATTTTAAAATCACTATCCAGTAATGTAGCACCATCAACTGTTGCTATTAACTGAAATGTATCATCATTAATCATTGTAATGCATTGTTCAAAATCGTTATTTTTAATAATTTTTTTATAATTGTTACTTATTTCATTATTTTCAATCAAATTATCCTTTTCTTTATTAAAGCACTCTTGATCTATAATAATAAAAAGTGCTCCTTCATTACATGTAGATAATTTTTTAATATTATCTATTAATTTAAAAATTTTAGTTGAAATATCCTTAATATTCGCTATTTCTTCTTCTATAATTTGCTTTGTTTTATCCTTTAGTTTAATATTTAATTCTTTTACTTTCCATAATTCTCCTGTCACAGCATCTATTTTATCTGTTATCAAATAATTTGGATTTAGAACTATACTTGAAAAACACTCATGCGCTAACGAAACATAATTCTTTATTTTCCAATTTGAATTTTTTTCACATATTGAAAAATAATCATTAAACCAAAATTCTATCTCCCTATTTTGTATAGTAATATATATAATATTTATATCATCTTCATTATATTTAATTAATTCTTCATTAATCTTTAATTTTTCTTTCTCTAATAATTCAATAATATAATCAGAATATGTATTAAATAATTTATTAATATCTTTTTTATTTTTAATCAAGTATTCTTCAGCATCTAACTCCTGTTTAGATACAGTTTTCTTAAGCTTATTAATTACTTTACAATATTTATCACAAAAGTCGTCTCCAAACTGATACTCTGTCATATATTTTATTTCATTAATCAAATCATTTATAAATAAATATTTTTCTCTATTTAAAATAATATTATTCATAACATTTAATATTGGCTTACTTCCAAAATTTCTTTTTATTATCCCTACAACCTCAAAATTGCTATTAGTGACAATTGAAAAGCTTTTGTTATCAATAAGTTTTAAAAGTGGTTTTTGTGAACGAATAAATTCTTTTAATTCACAAACATCAAATTGTATATATTCAAAATTTTCATTACTTTTTAGTAATTCTAAATCCTTATCTGACTGACAATAATAAATGCCCATTTTAACTGGTTCACTTTCATATGTCATATTGCTTATATCTTGTAATGTTTTTATAAAATTATATGTTTTATTTTTTTTAATCTCTGTACCTTGACTAAAATCATTAAATATTAATAATATTGCTATTTTATTAATAAAATAGCCTATATCCCCCACATAAGTTTTTTGAGCAGATAAAAATCTATCTAGTTCAAAATTTATTGTTTCAAATACTCTAGAATAGTTTTCTTGAACATATGGAATTAAGAATTTCTTTGATTCTTGTATAATTTCAATATTAGCCTTTTGATTATCCACATTTTTAACATCAAATTTTATTTCATATTCAAATCCAAGAAATTCTGTAAGATAATTACTCATTTGTTCTAAAACCAATTTTAGTTCATCAACATCGTTCATATTATTTATAACATTCATATATTTTCATTCCTCTCTTAATTTAATAATTTTAATATAATTTTTTTATTACTTACTCAAATCTGCTAACATGACCTGTTATAAAAGCTTTCATATCCTTTAATATCTTACGTTTTTTAAGCAGTGGTGCCTTTATCTCATCATTAATAGCCTCATTATCAATAATTCCACTAAACTTATACTCAGAAATATGCTCATATATAACATCTTCCGCGACTCCAACCTCATAAGAAAAATCTTTAATTTCTTTTTTTCGTTCCTTTTCTTCAAAATCACTATAAGCATCATCAATAGAATCATCTGGTGTAAGCTCAGGTACTACTTTATCAAGGAAGTTTTTAATCAAGTCCACCTTTAATCTTAATTCTTCATTGTCTGCCCTATCAAGTTGTTGTTTAATATTGTGTATATCTTTTTCCTTATTATCTTTGTTCTTTAAATCTATATTGTGAATTAGCTCCATTATATAGCTGACATTAATCTTATCAGTATGCATGAGCTCAATTCCAAAATCTATATCTTCTAAAATCGAAACTTTTTCAACTGCTTCTTTTTTAGTTTGATCATAAATCAAGAAATATTTACTTTTATAATCTTGATAAGTTTGTTCACTTAATCCAGTATTCTCTTCAGTGAATTCAAAATCATTAAAGGTTTGTAGCTTTATAATTGTTTTAGATAATTCTCTAAAAGCAATTATAAATTTCTTTTTATCCTCTTCACTTTCAAGTAATCCAGCATCTTCAGGAGTTTTTGCAATACTATATAATATTTTTAATTGTACCTTAAACCTTTCAAGATACTCTTCATAACTTTCCATTAATACTGTATTTGTATTATTAGTTTTAGAAAATAAACATATTGCTTCATCTGTTCTTTCCTTTAAATTTCTATAGCAAACTATATTTCCATAAGGCTTTGTACTCTTTTCTATTCTATTTGTTCTTGAAAAAGCTTGTATTAAATCATGATATTTTAAATTTTTGTCTACATATAAAGTATTTAATTTTTTACTATCAAACCCTGTTAAAAACATATTTACAACTATAAGTATATCTATTTGTGCTGTCTTCACTTTTCTTGATACATCTGCAAAATAACTTGGAAAAGTGTCAGTAGAATAATTAGTATCAAATGTTTTGTTATAATCACTTATGATTCTTTCTAAACTATCTCTTGAATGTTCATCATGCCCTTCACTTTCCTCATTCGCACCATATGTAAATATTCCTGTTATATTTAAATTGTGATTAATCTTTTTAAATTCATCATAATACTTTATAAGCGCTTTAATACTTTGAACTGTAAAAATTGAAGTATATTCCCTATTTCTAGTCTTGGCACTATGATTACTTATAATGTGATTTGCAACAAGAGATATACGTTTATCACTCATATATACTTCTTCTGTATCTATTCCTTGAACCTTCTCATTATCACCCTCATCATATTGACCTTTAAATGTTCTTTCATATTCTACTGAAAAGCCAAGTACATTCCCATCATTAATAGCATCCTTAATCAAATAACTATGTAAACACTTCTCAAATAAATCTGCTGTAACTCTTCCATCTTGACTTTTGTTTTCTGAAAACCTTGGCGTACCTGTGAATCCAAAATATTGTGCATTTACAAAATGCTTATTAATAGCTTTATGCATATCTCCAAACTGTGATCTATGACATTCATCAATTATAAATATAACTTTATCTTCTTTATACTTGTCCATTATAGACGCATATTGTGGTGAATTTATTGCATTAGCCATTTTTTGAATAGTTGTTACTATTAAAGATTTTGTAACATCCTTAATTTGTTTCACTAAGGTGCTTGTCTTATCAGTTGTATCTACAGAATCTTTCTCAAACTTATTAAATTCTTCTAAAGTTTGTGTATCTAGGTCCTTTCTATCTACCAAGAAAAATACTTTTTTTATTCCTGGTTCCTTAGATAAAATTTGACTCACCTTAAAGGATGTTAAAGTCTTTCCACTTCCTGTTGTATGCCATACAAATCCATTATTATTAGTTTCAAGTGCCCTATTAATAATTTTCTCAACTGCATATATTTGATAAGGTCTCATAACCATTAACATTTTATCAGTATCATTAATAACCATGTATCTTGCAACAATCTTAGCTGCAAAACATTTATCTAAAAATGTTTCTGCAAATTCCTTAAGATTACTAATTCTATTATTTTCTTCATCACTCCAAAAGAAAGTTTGGCTATACATAAACTTTCTATCACTATTAGCAAAATATTTAGTATCTACACCATTACTTATAACCATAACTTGTGCATATCTATATAACCCACTAAATGAATGTTTTCTATATCTTTCTATTTGATTAAATGCTTCCTTTAGGTCAATTCCTCTACGTTTAAGTTCAATTTGAATTACAGGAAATCCATTCATAAGTACTGTTACATCATATCTGTTAACATATTTAGATACCATAGTCACTTGAGAAGTAACTTGAAATAAATTTTGACACCAATTATTTGAATTAAAGAACTCTATGTAAACTTCACTGCCATCTTCTCTCTCTAAAATAAACTTATCTCTAAGTATCTTTGCACTTTTGTATACACTTTTCCCTTCTAAATAACGCTCTATCCTTTCAAATTCCTTGTCTGTAAGCTCTTTGTATCCTAACTTTTCTTCATTAAATATAGATAATATTTCTCTTAAATTAGCTCTTAGATCATCTTCATTATCTATTTTAACTTTTGAATAACCTTGCTTTGAAAGTTGCTCAATTAATAGCTTCTCTAGTTCTGCTTCACTTTGATATCCCATTATATCCTCCATGGCTTATAATTATTTTTACCATAATATAAATCCAATTATTTTTATTTTTTTTAATTTATACACATAAATTCTATAATATTAGTTTTTATGTATCAAAATACAATATATCTATATTTTAACATAAAATAAGAGCTTACATTACATAAACTCTTAATATAAATACAATATTTTAATTATGTTTAAACCTACTCTCGTCAATTCGATATTTATGTTTAATTGAATCATGCTGCAAAACTTCTAATAGCTTTACTCCAATAATCCTAGCTGCAAAATAAGCAATTATAGCATCATCTGCCATAAATAATCTTTCCCTGCTATTATCTTGATTTACTTCATGTTTAGATTTATTGTATATTTTTACAAATAAGAAAAGATTCTTTATTATAAAATTAGGAATGGCATTAATTTCTTCAAGTTTCTTTGTTGCATTACCAAGTGTAGAATTTATATAGCGAATATTTCCTAAAAATTTGTATTTTCTTAATACCAGCCTAACTACTGACTCTAGATGCAATCCACAATTTAAAACAACATATTTTGAATGTAAATGGAGCCCCGTTATGTCAATTTCTGACCTAGCATATTGTAATGGTCTAAATAATTCTCTATATTCACCACCAGGAAAAGGATTTTTTATTGGATCACATGGCATACAATATCCACCAATCCCCCCTATTTCTTTATCTACTTCCCATAAAGTCTTTGTCGAATAATTATAACTATTTTCATTAACTTCATCTAATATTTTTTGAATATCATCCTTTTGTTTATCTGAAAATATAGAATTATAAAGTTTAATGCTCTCTGGTAATGCTGATTTCATCTTTCTCGCCTCATTTACAGTTTAATAACACCACTTAAAAACATTACAGTTTTAATTTATACACCTGTTTTATCAAACTAAAAATATACTCCAATTCCTCATCATCAGGTATTTGAATTTCATAATCTCCATTTCCCCAATGACCTGTATTTGACATATCTTTTGCAAGATTTTTAGAATCATCTATAGTCCTCATTTTAGTATTTAACCAAAGCTTTAATGCTCTTTTTTGCAAATGAATATCCACCATAATTTTATTATTATACAAAAATCCTATTTCTAATTTCTTAGCTTTTATGGTTATACCATCATTTAGTGAAAGTATAAATTCTTTGATTTTATTGTACAAATCAATAATTTCTTCAGATGAATTTTTAAAATGATCTTCTTCTGTGTACACTTTCACTTCTTTATTAACAATATTAGCTTGTTCATTTGATTTAGTTATTGTCTTTATTGATTCAGATGTTTTAGATGGCTTAATAGCATTAAAATAAACTGTATCATTTGAAAATTTCTTAACTTCCCATAACTCAAAAGGTAAATCTTTAAAATTAATAGACTCTTTTTGATAATTATTAAATGACGGTGATACAAATATTACCCTTGATTGTGACCAATCAATATCATCTCTCTTTAAGGTAGTATTACAATTTTCATTATATTCAAGTATAAAATCCGCCTTATTATTAAGTAATAATGATAAATAAGCATAACCTTGATCTATAACACTAAAGCTACTTGCATTCTTATATTCAATAATTACAAAAGCATTGCTGCTTTCATCAAATGCTAAAGTATCTAATCTAAAGTTATTAAATGCAAATTCTCGCTTAACAAACTTTAATCCAAATATTTTTTCTAAATTACTCTCGCATAATTTATGTAATTCAATTTCCTTTTTGAATGGAATTTCTTTTATTTCTTCTAGCTTGTCTCCATTTATATTGTATAAAAACATATATTTCACCTATCTCTCATATCCATCACTGTTTTTTATATATTTAAAAACTATATCAGCTACTTCCCCAAATAAACTCCAATTTTCATCTGGATCACCCCACCAACGATATTGTGCGAAATTGCCATTATTAAAGAATGTAAACATGTATGAATGTCCATCTAACCCAAATTCTTCAGGAGGCATTATTGAAATTCTGCCGCTTCTTAAAATTTTCTCAATATATTGTCCATCTGCAGCAGCAATTTCAATCTTTTTAGTTCTTCCAAAATTATGCTTAAACAAAATGAAATAATTCTTTTCCTCTTTTTCATTTTCTGTATATCCTAAAACTATATTTATACCTGGTTTTAATGCAGGATTATATTCTAATAAAAATACTATTTCAAAATCATTACCTACATATTCTTCCAAAAAATCAAACCCTACCTTATTAATTAACAAATATCTCACCTCAAGTTTTTATTGATAAAAGCTTCTAATTTATATTACATATAGCTATTTCAAAATTTTTATTTATATCAACCCTATTCCAAAACCCTTTCCAAAACAACCCCCTCAAGAAATCCCTCACGTTCCTCCCTCTTAACTCTCCTCTTCTCAAACAATTCCTCTTCCGTATACCCCAAGCTCCCAGCAAGTCCAACCAATACCTCTAAAACATCAGCCAATTCCTCTAAATTCTTATCTTCCAAATATTCATTAACTTCTTCCATCAACTTCTCTTCAAGTAATTTCCCATACTCCTCTTTCCCTGCTATATGTGTCTCAAACTTCTTCCCACTTTTCTCTATTACCTGTGGAATTAAATCCCTCACTAATTTGTTATAAACCTTCATTTTTCTTTCCCAACCTTTCCTTATAATACTTTCTTGTTCTATAATCAATAACATCTTTAAATTGCTTTATAAAGCTAACATTATCCTTAAATCCCTCTAACTTTTCATTTAAACAATACAATTCATCCTTCAAATAAAAGAATTCAGCTGCACTAGATAAAAACGCTTTTTCAGGGTTATTTTTAGCTAAAGTTATAAATCCAGTTTTGCCCCAACCTTTATAGTTTTCACTAGATTTATGTTGAGTTAAATCTATATAATTAGATCCTTTTTCATAAAATCCTTTAAAGCTTTCATAAACATCATCTTCTGAAAGACTAAATTTCATCTTCCCTTCATTATAAAAAGCTAAAAGAATAGGCATTTTATAACTTTTAGACATTGCAGTTGCTTCAATCATCTTGATAAATTCATGACCAATCGTTCCAACTAATAAACTTTCTTCCTCCGTAACCTCTCCAATTTCCTTCAAAAACCAAAGATAATCTCTAAACACATTACTTTTTGAATTTAAAAGCTTATACAATTCATCATCAAAATAAGTATAAAACTGTAGCCTACTTGGTCTTTCCTGTACATATTCCTTGATTCTGTAGTATTCCTCCACAACAAATCTAGGAACACTTAACTGAGACCCCTTAATAACAACATCCTTAAGCTCAGTAAACCTCTTTTCAGCTTCTGCCTGCCTTTTAAATATATCTACAATTCTAAAATCAAAATCCACAATACAATCCTGTGGGTAATCTTCTGGTTTTGGATTAAAACTCCCTTTTGACTTTGAAGTGTAGTCCTTTATATTCCCAGTTAAAAAGAAAGGAATTAAATTTGCCTTCTTATAATTCCCTATAAAGTCTAAAACATTTAAATATTCCTTACCTTTGCTTTTTCTAAGTCCACGCCCTAGCTGTTGCAAAAATACTGTTGGTGATTCTGTTGGTCTTAAAAACATAACCAAATCAACCTCTGGCACATCAAGCCCTTCATTAAACATATCCACAGAGAATATTACATTGATTTCGCCAAGCTTAAGTTTTTCAAGGGCTTCTTTCCTATCCATAGAAAATTCACTCTTTTCTCCACTATAAACTGCGCAAGCTTTAATATTATTTCCACGGAAATATTTAGCCATATATTCTGCATGAGCACGACTTGTGCAAAACCCTAAAGCCCTTTCACTTCTATATTTCTCATAGTGCTTTAAGATAACTTCTGCTCTTTTGTTAATCATTAAAGCTGCTTCAAGACTTTTCTCATCATATTTTCCATTTTTAAATACGATGTTCTCATAATCAGTTTCATCATATACTCCATAATATCTAAAAGGTACTAAAAAGCCTTTATCAATAGCTCCTTTTAAGCGAAGCTCATAAACCACATTATAATCACAAAGAGCAAAAACATCTTTGTTATCAAGTCTTTCTGGAGTTGCAGTAAGTCCCAAAAGAAATTTTGGAACGAAATAGTCCAAAACCTTTTGATAATTCCCTGCTACTGCATGATGAAATTCATCCATTATTATGTAATCAAATTCATCCGTCTTAAAATAATCCTCATTCAAATACTTACTTTGTCCAAGTGTTTGAACTGATGCAAATAAGATATCCTTATCCCTGCTTTTTTCTATCCCATTAAAAATTCCTGTTTTATCATCTGGTCTAATAATCTTAAAGGTTGCTTCAGCTTGCTTTAAGATTTCCTCCCTATGAGCCACAAAAAGAATTTTCTTATATTCTAAAGAATCGAAGGCTGCTAAATATGTTTTACCTATGCCAGTCGCAGCGACAACTATTACCTTATCTAAACCTTCTGATCTGGCTTTTTTTAGTTCATATAATGCCTCAATTTGTGCTCCCTTAGGTCTTATAATGTCAATTACACTATGATCCTTTTCTTCACTTTTTTCTATATCATAATAAACCTTAGGCTTTTTCCAGCTTTCAGAATATTTTTTCAGTTCCGCTTCATCTATAATTATTGAATCATTAAGAAACAGCTCTTCAAAGGTTCCTTTAAAGCTGTTATAATCCTCCTCATTAGCTTCTTTCTCTAATCTATAATTCCATTCAATTCCATAAGTTAAAGCAGACCTAGAAATATTAGAAGAGCCTACAAAAATATCTCCACCTTTTTCATAGTCAACTATATAAGCTTTAGGATGGAAAGATCTTTTACGATCCTTATAAAATCTCAAATCCACTTTATCGCCAAAGATATCCTTTAACATATAAAGTGCCTGTGGCTGAGTTATATTTAAATAATTCCCCGTAAGTATTCTGATTGGAATGTTCTTTTCTTTTATAAGTTTTAAGTCTTCCTCCAGTAATCTAACTCCTGATTCCATTAGAAAGGCTACTATTATATCTATACTTTCAGCTTTCTTGAAAGCTTCTCTTAAATAATCAACAAAATGATCTGTATTTCCTGTAATGCAATTACTTTTTGTGATTATGCCTTTAGACGTAATATCATCAAATCTTAAATAATTATCCTGCTGTAGTAATTCTTTTGTGTCATCCATTATTGTAGCTTCCCTTCTCACTTGGCCATTAGCACATGAAAATAATAATAGACCAAGAATGTGCCTTGTTTTCCAAAAAATACTATTATTATTTAATATTCTATATAAAATGTGAAATTCCTTCTTATATGACATTTGGAATGTAATATATTATATTTGAGCATAAAAATAGGAGCTTAAAACTAAACTCCTGCTTAACACACCTATTTTAAAATTACATTTTTCTAACTACAAATTCCAATGCCTTTTTTTCATTACCATATTTCATAATATGTTCTTCCTTGCAATTCTCAATTTCAAACTCCCTAAAATAATACTCTATATCTTCATTATTAAAAAATCTCTTATATCCCAATTGTGTTAAATAGAAATTCTTCTCTATCTCTTCGCCACCCTCTGCTCCGTAATTTATATCATTTACAGAATTAACTCTAGCAATTAAATAACCATTACATTTCAATACTCTTTTTATTTCTTTCGCTATAATCTTAGTAGTATCATCATTAAAATAATGTAATGATAAATCTGCTATTATTATTTCAATACTTTCATCTTCAAAAGGTAATGTCTTTGAAACATCAAATTGCATTGTTTCTACTTCTGGAAGATATTTATTTACTATATTTAATGCTTCTTCAGAATAATCACAAGCAATAACCTTGTAACCTCTTTCCATCAAATATAAACTATCGCCTCCAGCACCACACCCTAAATCAATTATGCTTTGTTCCTTTCTCTTATCTAAAATATATTTGTACTTATCTAGCCATAAATCATAAATTGGTTTCTTTTCTTTTTTACTTTCATATATATTATTCCAATACTGTTTATTACCGTCCATTATTATTCCTCTTATCTATTTATAATTTTTTCATCTATCTACAATAATTTTATTAAATATTTAATATGCGTGTTGTTTTGAAATATTGGATTATAGAACTTTTCTTTATGACCATTTTGTAGTGTCTGCATCCAATATTTGCTCTTCTCATCACCAAAGATCCATCCACTATAATTTTTCGATTCCAAAACATAAATTCCCGTTTCGTGTATATATATTAAATCAACCTCTGTTGTTTCTCCATTTCCTTTTGGCAAATAAACATTTGTAAGTATCCTATGATCACCTTTTATTTTTTCTAACTTATTAAATGATAAATACTCACCATATTTTTCCTTTATCCATCCTAACTCCATTGTATCCCACTCATCTGTATTGTCATCATTGTAGTATCAAGTATTAAATCACATTGATTCCTAATATCTAATTCTGCATATGCTCACATGAATAACTGAATAAGTTAAGTACTGATTAAGACTAGTGGCTTAAATTTTCATATTTAATCACAAGCCTAGAATAAATTCAGATCAAAACACGTTTTTATTAAATAAATATTTTTGAATTATACGTATAACTACTATGAATACAATACACGGAATTAAATAAGGTAATCCTATGTAAATTAATAAATCTTTATTATTAATCCAAAAATCAGAAAAAGATTGATTTCCAAATATTCTTACATTATTTATATTAGCCATAATTATTGTTAGTGCTAAAAATGTGCACGATATAACAATTGGCAGTCTTGTTATTAAGCTTCTATGTAATTTTTTTATTTCCATATATTCATTCCAATTGCATGTATCAATATCTTTACTTATAGTTTCATCACTAATTACATTATGTATATTACTAATACTTTTTTGTTCAATTAAGAGCCATCCAATAACCCAAAGTGAAATACAGCTAGACATACCTCCCAAAAACATATATTCACTAATACTAATTTCATATTTATTTTTAAAAATATCAGCAAAAATGAATGCAACTATAAACACAACAATTCTAGTGATAAGTTGGCTAAAAATATATCTATTTATATTTCTTTGCATAATTATATATTTATAATTCCTTTTATTATTCCCAATTTCGCTCAAATCTAAAGCAGCATATATATCACCTATACCATCATATGTAAAAAACAAGGCTGATATTAATAAGATATAACCATTAAGATTAAAATCCATCAAATTTTTTGCGCCAATGTATTGTGCTAAAAATACTATTGGAGTAACCGTGATTGCAAAGGTAAGCTTATATTCTCCGGATAGGAGCTTAATTACCGCAGCTTTATTAGTGTTATACAGATAAAAAATTGATACAATTACAACTCCTAAAATTAATAATAGTAATTTCGTAGTGATTTCTTTATCTGTTAAATTTAAATATAGTAGAATTATAGGTGATATTATAAAACAACTGACTATATTTGTAATAATTACATTGAACATTTTATTTTTCTTCATATGCTAAAATCCTTTCTCAATAATTTTCGACTTAATCTTAAACTTATAAATCTGCTTTATAACTCTAAATTTGTTTATGCGTTCTCAATTTTATACGACTATAGATATACTTGATACCTTTGCTTTGTCCAAAGTTATAAATTCTTAATGTTCAGTCATTCAAAATTAAAACTTCAAAGTATCTCATTCTCTTACTAATTTATTATATGTTTTCATCAATTCTCACTGTTTTCACAATTATTTGTTTTAATGTAAATTATTATACAATAAGCCATTAATTACTTTCTAGCACTTATGATCATATTCTATTCCTGCTATATGACAAATGTATAACATTATAAAAACATTTAATTAAACAGTTTTTAATTTTGAAATTGTATTGTTTATTATAATTCGTACTTTTTTTACCTATTAACATAGTTTTATATAAACATAGGTAAACAACAAAAGCCTACTAAAACTTAGTACAGCTTTTGTTTTTATTAATCAATTATTCCCCAACTACAATTCTTTCTCCATCTTCAGAAACACTTATATAATTCTTTCTTTCAGCTTCTTCTATTCCATTCTCAACTGCTTTTTCAATAGTATCATTTACTTTTACAAATCCAAAGGTCTTTGCAACTTGACGAGTTAGGTCTCCCTTAATTAAACTGATTTGTGCTTTAAGAATGAATTTTATGGCATTTGATATTTCTTGTGGAGAAATATCATCTAATGTTCTTCTTATTCCTGTGTCTCCAATTATTCTATAAATGTCATATTTAATTGGTTCTTGGTCATCTCTCCAAAAGAATTTCGTATCATTTGACATTGTGTTTTTAATTTTGCTCATTATAAATAATTCTTCAAACCTTCTATCAATTCTTGCACCTAGTCTGCTTATATTCCAAGCTGTAAGAATTCTTTTGCATAGTTGTCTTTTACTTATGGGTGCTTCTTCATTTATAACAGCTTTAATTTGTTCAATAATAAGACTATTATTTTCATTTAAACAAAATTCTTCTGCGCCTTCTTTTATTATTTCCAGCTTCTTTTCTTTATAGTAATTTAACACATTTGTTTCTTCCTGAATCTTATAATCTTCATATTTAAAACCAACATTACGTGCAGTATTCACCTCATCATCTACAGATTGAGCTAAAATATTATGCTCACTATCTTCAATTGATTCTTCTTGAATTTTGGGCTCATTTTCTTTTGCCTTTATAAGAGTATCAACTAATTTTTTTATTTTATCTAATTCTTTTTTAGGATTTTCCAGCCAATCAATTATCCAAATTCTATATAAATTCCAACCAAGACCATTTAAAACATTTGGCTGTAGTATATTTCTATCCTTCGCATTTCCTGAATTTTTATAGTTCTCTCCATCACACATAATTCCTAAAATATACTCATTTTTATTTTTTGGATTAACTATACCTATATCAATTTTATATCCTGAACATCCTATATTACACTTTGTATTATAACCAAGGTCCCTGATTTTATTTGAAATAATATTTTCTATACCAGCTTCTCTTTCCTTTGCATCACCATTTTTAACTATTAATGCATTATTTCCTTTTTGAGCAAATTCAAGAAATCCTTTAAGTCCTGCTATTCCTTCAGATGTTGTTCTAGTTAAATCAATTTGCTCTGGTTTTAAGGTTGAATATACAACCATTTTCTTTCTTGCTCTAGAAATTGCAACATTTAGTCTTCTCCATCCACCATCGCGGTTAATTGGGCCAAAGTTTAGAGCTACTTTTCCTTCTTGATCTGGACCATAGCCTATAGAAAATAGTATTACATCTCTTTCATCACCTTGAACATTCTCTATATTTTTAATGAAAATTGGCTCCTTAGAATTTAAGTTTATTTCTTCTAATTCAGGTTCTTTTTGAAATGCTAATACTAGCATATCATCAATTAAATTTTGTTGAACTGAACTGAAGGTTACAACTCCAATACTTTCATTTCTAAGCTTTGGATCTTTTAGCCTCCTTAGTATTTCTTTTACAATATGCTCTGCCTCAGCTTTATTATGTTTTGTCTTACCTCTGTCATAATATCCATCTACCTGAACAAATTTTACTTCTGAAACTAAATCATTTGGTGATGGAAATGTAAATAAATTATTATCATAATATTTAAAGTTACTATAGGCAATCAAACTTTCATGTCTTGATCTATAATGCCATAGCAAATGTTCCTCTGGCATTGATAATGCTAAACAATCATCAAGTAAGCTTTCAAGATCTTCCTTATCATAATTATCCTCATCAAATTTATTGCTTGTAAAGAAACTTGTTGGAGGTAATTGTTTCGGATCACCTACAACTATAACATTTTCTCCCCTTGCCATAGCTCCTACTGCCTCACATGTTGGCATTTGAGATGCTTCATCAAAGATTACCAAATCAAACTTTGGAAAGCTCGTATCAATATATTGGGCAACTGATATAGGACTCATTAACATACATGGACATAATCTTCTTAAAAGATTAGGAATACTATCAAATACTTTTCTTATAGAAAGCATTCTTCCACCACTTCTAATTGCCTTTTGCAGTATACCAATCTCAGATGATGCTGACGAGTTAGCAGAAGTACTAGGTACTTTAGAAGATAATCTTGAAATAAGCTCATGTATTGTTATATCTTCAAATTCCTTACATAGATTTTTATATTTTTCTATTGTATCTTCAAATATAGCTCCTTGAAATTCCTTAATTAATTCGCTTTTTTCTATAATATTAATAGCACCTGCCAAAGAAAGATTACAGTAAAAACTTTCTTCTATATTATTTTCTAATGTTTTACCTTCTTCATATGCTGCTACAACATTATTTAAGCCCATTGAAATAAGCTTGGATTTTTCCTTTAAATAAACGCTCCATTCTTTTAATTTATCTAAATTCGAATGCCATTTTTCTGACTTTTCTAAAGCTAAACAAATCCATGATCCTTGCTTTCTTAATTCTTCAAAATCTATTCCACAAATTTTCTTTAATTCTTCTTCTGCATTACTACAATCTTTGAATGTTCTTAAAATACTTTCAAATAACTCCCTATTATAATTTTTAAAGTTTTCTAAATTAGAAAGCTCCTTGCCTAATTTATCTTTAACTTTATTTTCCTCTGAATTATCTTTGCAAGCTTTTGCAGTTGCTTCTTGTAGTTTTACACATTCATCAAAAGCTTTTTCTAATCTATTCCAATCTGATTTTGTTGAATTCCATAGTGCTCCAAAACCTTCCACAATTCTTATGTCAGTTTTACTGATTTCTTCTTCTTTTTCTTTATATTCATTTAAAAGCCTATATAATTCTTCAATATTATTTTTACTAATACCTCCAGGCTCTTTAGCATATAATTTTAATTCTTTTACTAACCCTCCTTGAGACATAAGTCTTTTAATAAACCAACTTGTATTAGCTTTTTTGAATTCTAATTCAGCTGTTTGAACATCATATTTAAAAACTTGATCTTCAAACTTACTAATAATTTGATTTTCTAATTCATCTTTACGTCTTCCAACATTGCAAATATTCCTTACAATTTGCTCCATTAACTTTAATTCAGAATTTAAAAATAAGTTTTTAGGTATATAAACTGCATTATTAATTACTTCTATTAATTCATTAATCTTTTTAATCTTTGAATGTTCATCTACAAAATCAAATTCCATCTTTTCACAAATGCTCTTATAACTGATATTTAATTCCTTTAAATTTTTAATATAATCCTCTAAAATATTATTCAGTTTTTCTTTAATTTCAATTGAATAAGTTATTCTGGTAATTTCTCTAAGTTCATTATCTAAAGCGCCACCACATTCAATTCCTGCAACTTTAAACTTGGACAATTCATCTATCCAGTTTTGATATTTTTCATGAGTTAAATTGTTTATTTGCTCTTGGCTAAAAGAAATATTACCTTTATAATCTATGTATTTCTCATATTTTGATATGGCATCATATAATGAAACACCATACTCCTGCTTTTTATGTATTTCTGAAATCACATTATTTAAATTTTTTCTAAGTTCGTGTAATCTTTCAGCTTTTTCATTATAATTCTCTGGCTCTTTTATGTTACCAACTTGAAGTACCTTTTCTAATTGATTTAGAAAATCTTTTTTCTTTGCTTTATTAGAATGTAATTCTAAACAAAATGGGCCAACTCCGATATTTTCTAATCTTTTTTGCACAACATTTAAAGCCGCCATCTTCTCTGCGACAAATAAAACTGATTTTCCTTGAAACAGGGCATTTGCAATCATATTAGTTATTGTTTGAGATTTACCTGTTCCTGGAGGTCCGTGTAAAACAAAACTTTCTCCTTTTGATGATGCATATATTGCTGATAATTGTGATGAATCTGCACTTGTAGGAACTGCCATATCTAAGGGTGCTACATTTCTATCTAATTGTTTTGAAGAAAGAAATACATCTTTAGCTTCCCATTCCCTCTTACCTGAAATTAAACTTGCAACAACTTTGTTGTTCTTTAAATCCTCTGCTCTGTTTTTAATATCATTCCACATTACAAATTGGCTAAATGAAAAGACACCTATATATGAAAAGTCTTCCACATCCCATTTCTTCTTGCTCATAACAGCTTGTCTAATTATATTAAACACAAGCTTCAAATCAATGCCGCTATCATCTGTAGGTAAAGGATCTAAGCCACCAATATTTATTCCAAAATCCTGTCTTAGCATTTCAAGGAGTGTAATATTCATTTGTGGTTCTTCATCTCTAATTCTTATAACAAATCCTTTTTGCTGCACTTTCCTTACTATTTCAATTGGTATCAAAACGATTGGAGCATATCTAGGCTTCTCACTAATATCAGATTCATACCACTTTAAAAATCCCAATGCTAAGTAAAGTGTATTAGTCCCATTTTCCTCTAAACTGAGTTTTGCCTGTCTATAAAGACTTGTCAACTTATATTCAAGTTCTTTTTCTTCTAAAAAAGTTCTAATTCTTTTACTCTTAAATTCATTCTTAATTAAATTATCAAGAGCATTATTTGAATTTTCAATTTCATAGATTTTCGTATCTCTTAAAGCATTATCAAAATCATTAGGCCTTGCCATTATCCTAAAATCATTTCCATCTGCTAAAGCATCCTCTAACGAACATAAGTCATTTATCATTAACTGGACGGAACTCTTAGTTATACGAAAACTTAATAAGGTATTTCTTAAACTTAAATCCAAAAGTTTTCTCTCCCAAAGCTGCTGCTTAGACACTTCACCTTTATATACATTTTGAACCTTTGGTAAAAGATCCATTTCTTTTGGTGCATTTGTAACTTCTTCATCTTTTCTTTTTTCAAACTCTACTAATTCGAAGGTACCATTTAAATTTTTTCTCATGGGAATTGGTCTTATTCCACTACCTCTGCTGCGCTTAACATCTACTAATAATTCAAATGCATTTTCATCTAATATGTTACTTTCTCCCAATTTTACTGCTTCATCAAAATTTATTGATTTTCCTCTTGTAAGAGCTGTACTTTCAACTAAGCAGATTTCATTAATTCCATCTGCTAATCTTTTTGTTAGTACTGTTATGTCATCTTGAATAGCTTCTGAAAAACTTTCTTCCTCAAGCCAGCACCCAATAAAAGCATGCCCTTTTATCATAATCACTAAAGGATTCAGTCCAATTGCTTCAAGACAACTTGCATATAATAATGTTAAATCTAAACAATTCCCCATTTTTTCTTCAAAAATTTTATCACAAAGCCTGACTCTTTGGCCTATTATTTCATAGCTTGGAGGAGAAACATTATAGTTTATATTCTCCTTTTGAAGTGCTGCATATATAGCTGCCATTTGGTATTTTACTACATTAGGATTTCTAGTATAGTATGCCGTAAAAGATGGATCTCCTGTCCATTCCTTTAAAAATTCACTTGCCTTTATAATAATCTCAGAAATTTTATGATGATTGGGGGTTATAAACGCACATACCACCTCTGGCATTATTAGTGTTCCGCCCCATTCATCATAGGCTAAAATTTCAATATCATCCATATGATTATATATTTTTTCTTCTCCCCTTATAACTTCAAAGAAGATAGTTCCCGTAATTTTTTCTGTGAGTTCAAATAAAAACTGCGAAGAAAGCTTAATATTTACTGGAGTGATTTCAACTGCTTGCTTCGGTTCTATACATTCAATATCAGTTTCATATTCATAAGCAAAATTAGGCTCAAAACGAATTTTAAGCTTTAAATTTTTCATTTCTTCATCACTATCATTGTGTACCGTTAGATTTCTAATTATAGGTACATAATTTTGCTGCATAGCAAAGTTTACTGCACCACTATAAAGACATGAAACTTTAATTTTATCTTCCATAAAATACTCCTTTTTCAAAAAACATTATTCAAACATTATTATACACTTACTGTTGCAATTTTACATTATTATTATTTGTTATCATATTTTGTAACTTCAATACTTTCATCTTCAAAAGATAATGTCTTTGAAATATCAATTTTCATTGCTTCTACTATTGGAAGGTATTTATTTTAATATGCCTTAAAGAAAAGTAAAAATATATATGAAATTACCTTAAAAGAAGCTAAAGCTAAGGGTATGCACCAATCTGACTCAAAAGCTTACAATTAAGGCAGACATAGCCTATTGCAGCATTTAGCTACAGTAGGAGGTGCTTACTATAAATTCTTTCTTTATTTATAGAATTAACTCTTAATTAATGCTATTATTTTATTAAAAGATTGTGAAAGATGGTAATACTATAAATCAAGGAGGTTTTTTCATGTTAATAGATACAATCAAAACTTATACTTATAAAGATTATCTCACCTTTGATGAAAATGAAAAAATAGAACTAATAGAAGGAGAAATTATTAATATGAGCCCAGCTCCAAGTAGAATACATCAAGAGATAATATCAGAAATACATTTCAAATTAAAAGAGTATATTAAATCTAATAATGGTTCTTGTAAGGTTTATCCTGCACCTTTCGATGTAGTACTTAAAAATGATGATGACGAAGTACTTAATAGTAAAAATATAGTTCAGCCCGACATATCTGTTATATGTGATAAAAGTAAATTAACTGATAAAGGTTGCACTGGCTCACCTGATATGATTGTTGAGGTTATATCTCCTTATAATCCCAGTAATGATTATGTAAGAAAATTAAATCTATATGAAACGTTTAAAGTTAATGAATATTGGATTATAAACCCTATGAGAAAAAATGTATTAGTTTATGTATTAACTGAAAATGGATATGATGCTCCTATAACTTACACATTTAATGATAAAGTTAAAGTAAATATCTATGACAATCTTGAAATAGACTTTAATTCTATTGATATTTAAGTGATAGTAAATTATATTTATCTTAAAATATAATATATACTTCTTAAAAAGAGTGAGATTTCTCTCACTCTTACTATCAAACTAAATATACTATTGAATTTCAACTGACTTTATAAGTTCATCTACATTATGAACTTTTCTAAATGGAGCATACTCACCATAGACCTTTATTAATGATGAATAACTTGGTCCATTTAAAATTCCTAACTGAAAGTTTGGCTTTCTATTATTTCTCAAATAATTAATTTTATATTAGAATTCATTCTGGTAATTAAATAACCATAAATCATAAGTTGATTGCTCTTCCTTTGTATCTTTTACTTTATGTACTATATTAAATTTAAAAAATTAAATTTTATCTAATTAAATGATGAATTATAATAACTTCTAATAATTGTAGGCAATGGTTCATAATATGCACTAGAATTATAATCATCAATAATATCACAAATTTTGGAATTATATACTCTTATTAAACCATGAATATAATCCTCATTTGGTTCTAATGTATTTAGTATAAGCCTTTTATATACTTTTCCTATTTGGGTTTCTGATGGAACTTTTGGAGCCAATTCCTTATTTACATCTAATATATCGAAATTACCTTTTTTTAGTTTATATTCTTTAATCCAATCATCCACTACTTTAAGTGGATTTTCAGAGTGTAATACATTTGCAAGGCTAATTTTCTTTACAAGTTCATCATAACTAATTGCATTAATCACATCTCTATTTCTTGTATGCAAAGTTCTAGCTATTCTTTCAATTATATAACATATAAAATACAAATCATTTTCTTTAATTTCCTCATCTTCAAAAAACACATTCATCATAATGAATAACTCCTTTCATATTTTAAGATTTCTAATGCTTTATCATTACAAAATACTATTTGATGTGTTGGATACTTGAATTTTACTAACACCCAAAATGCTTCACGTGTAATTTCTCCAGCTATATAATCTTCTATATAATCCCAAATAGTCTCATCTGCCATAGGCCCTTCTACAATATCAAACCCGTGACTATTTCCTCGTCTGCACGAAACAACAAAATCTAACCATTCATCTGTCATTTTTTCATATTTAAGTATTTTAAATTCACTATTTTCAGTATAAAAATATATATTAACAATATGATTTGGCCTTTTAGACAAAGCCCATCGTTTAGCTTGTTTTTCAATATTAGTGCAATAAAAGCCATATCCAAAGTCTTTATAAAATCCACTAATTAATACCTGTGGTCTTTCTACTGCTATGGCACCACCATGAAATAATTCTATATTATTTTCCATATTATCCTCCAATTTATTTCCATTATCATTGTTTAAGGCACATGAAAATAAATAATAAGTTGTATGCCTAAACACTATTTCTATTATATCCAATTTCACATATTATTAAAAGAAATAATCTATAGGTGTATACTATTAATCAACAAATGTCCTTATCTTTTATTTTCTTATAAATTCTGTGTCACACTTTTTACAGATAATTTGATCTGTAAAATCTTCATTTGGTACTTCCTTTATATATAGCTCCGTACTCCCACATTTTCTACATTTTCCTTCATCATATTGCCAGTAATAATTTTCCATCTCATAGCAGTATCTTTGCCATAAAATAAATTCTATAACTTCTGTAGAGTATCCTGTTTTATTTGATATAAAATCATACTCATCATCATTACTATAACTTATCCTTTGTGCATCCATCTTTGAAATAAATACTTCATCTGCATTAAATTCCATAAGTTAAAGTAGGTTTAAAAATATTAGAAAAGCCTACAAAAATAGCTCTACCAGTTTCATAGTCAACCTTCTAATTCGTTAAGTAAATCTCTACATTCTTTACGATTATGTAATATAATCACATTTTTATCTTTCGCATTAGATAGTATTTTATAATATTTATCTCTATACTCTTTATTGAAATTCCATATCCATTTTAAGAATTCCATATCAAATTTTTCTGGACAATTTTCTCCCATATCAGGCCGCGTCTTTCCATAATTACTTAATACGCGTTTTAAAACTCTAAGTATGCATGTGATACAAGAATAATCTAGGTACATGACTGTATCACACTGATTTAATCTATCTTGTATTGTTCTATTAAAATTACCATCTATAATCCAAGAATCTTTTATAATTTCATTAGAGAGTAAATTCTCAAATTCCTCATTTGAGACTTTACTCCATCCTGATCTCCAAAATAATTGATCCAAATGTATTACAGGAATATTTAACTTTTCACCAAGTTTTTTTGCAAGTGTTGATTTTCCACTTCCGCCACAACCAATAATCATAATTTTCTCATTTTTCATATTGACGTTCTCCTTTTGGTGTAATTTCAAATTCACATCGTTTCTTTAGGCACATGAAAATAAATAACAAGTCCAAAACTGCCATGAATATTTTTCATTAGGCAATGAAGTAAAGTGCCATCATAGGATACTATCTAAATAGATTTTAATTTAGAAATAGCACCATTTATCATAAAACGTACTTTTTTCACATCAGCTGTCTCCCATTTTGTTAAAAATCTTATAAAACCAATATTCTTGCTTACTTCAATTTTTAATAATAGTAGATTAACTACGTCTCTATTGGTTTGTTTCAACCGTTCTATAAGATCATCGTATACAGCTTGATTCACGTTTAGAATACAATTATATAACTCATCAGCATAAAAAGGTTTATATGTTTCGAAGCCTTTATCGGAAAAAGTTATCATAGGAAGCCTACCATTATACTCAATATCCAAATAGTTGTTTACAATCATCCAGTCTATGATTTTTGTTATTTCTTCAATTGATAACTGGTTATAATAACCATAACTCGGACAATTGTTAAGTTCTTTTTCTATTAATTTCTTATCTTTAGATCCTTTAAGTATTTTCGCTAGCATTGTTCTACCTGCTAAAAAAATGATTTCATCTGCTGCTCTAAGTATATTTATAAAGATGACTTTACAGTTGAGGAAGAGGAAGAACTTAGTATTTGTAATCTCATTGAAGGCGAGCCAATAATTGAAGGTAAAATTTTAAAATCTTTTTCTTTTGAAGATTCAGACGAACCTGCTGAAGTTCTACCTAATTCAACGGCTCCTTCAGCTTTTTCAAATGAATCTTCAAACATACCTATAAATTCTAGTCTCTCTCCTGCTGCTACAGCTTTAACTTATTCTGAAATAAGTCCTAAGTCTTCTGATGACGAAACCATTTTAGATCACAGAACTTCAACTGCCAATCCAAATGGCAGAACTCCACCTGTTGATGGTGAAGTATTTGATATGGTTAGAACCTATACTTTAAGACGTTCAACCGTAAGAATCTTAAGTAAGATAAAAGCTATTCACATAGATGACAATGTTTATTTAAATACCATCGTTGATGAAGCTATCCGCTATTATTACGACTATCTAAAAAATAACCTTAAGGAATAACCTTACATGCTTATCATTTTAATCCATCGCCCTTAAACTCAAAATATAATTCTTATTTTTTCTATTTACATTTCTCCTCTTCTGCCTTTAATTCATCATAAAATTTCTTTTCCTTCTCTATTATTTTATTTATTATGTCATTGTCTCTAAATACTTCCTTAAAAATAAATCTTCTATCTACTTTGCAATGCATAAAATCATATTCTTCATCAATAACTATTTTTAATTCTTTTCTCACCTTTTTTCCACTTCTTATTGTAAATTCTTTGCATATGATTTCTTTTATAATATCCGACCAGTAAATAACTTCTTTTTCAGTTCTGAGTTCCTCTTTGTTTTTATCTGTTTTTTTAAACTTCTCTAATTTAAGATCTTTAATAGTTTTATTCTTATTAACTCCTAAAATTATTCCTGTTTCATTACCATAAATCCCTTCAATTTTCCCTTTAATCATACTTAATATCCCCCTTGTATACTTATTTTAAAGTAATTAATTTTAATCTTTTTCTATTATTCTCTACTTCCTCCATATGCTTCTCATTTTTTTACATGCATACCTAATATATTCAGCTATTAGTGAAGGACTATAACTTATCTTTTTTTATGTTTTCAGCTAAATTAAAAAATAAATTTCATTTTTTTCCAATAAGTGTTTATATAAATTCTTTTTTAGTATATTTCTATTATATATAGCATTTTATTTTACAAGGAGGTTTATATTATGGAATATATTTTGGTAATATCCTTTTTAACTGAGACAGGTGGAAAGTGTAACCTTAATATCAACGGTGTTAAACCTGAAATTACACAAGCTGAAATAAACACACTTATGGATACTATTATAACTAAGAAAGTATTTACAACTAATGCTGGTGACTTAGTCAAGAAATCTGCTGCTCACGTAACAGAGAAGAGTGTTAAGAAGTTTGAAGTTACTCAATAGTTAAAATTCAAAATTTAAGATAAACTAAAAATGTGCCTAGAAAATATACTGACTATTTTCTAGGCACATGAATTTATATTATTTTCAGAGCGACATTGTTTAACTATATCTAATCGTCTTTCCTCAGAAATGTGAATTATATCTTGGCTCAGAATCCTCTCTAACTTTTATCTTTAAATTTTTAATATCATACACTCCAGCTAATATAACTGATTTAAAAGTTGTTGAAAGCTCCTGCTCCCTACTTAAGTATAAGGATCTAAGCATTCCAAGAAAACTTAAAAATAATCTATTGTTAGAATTTTTATCAACTTCATCTATAATAAGTACAATATCATCATTTTTTGTCACGTCCATTATTATATAAGAAAGTTCTGTGAGAGTTGAAGCTTTTTTCACATCCATATTTATAAATCTGGCCATTGAATTTATAAACGTAGTACAAAATCTTTCTTCAGATGAAAAATCTTCTCCAATAAGTTCAAAATCCATTCTTATTACTTTATATTTGCTATTTAATCTTTTATATAACTCATTTAGAGTTGTTGTCTTTCCAAACTGCCTAGGTCTATTTATAACAAAGTAAAATTCTTGACTTACAAGCTTTTCTATCTCATCTATCTTACTTGATATATCTACCATATAATGTTTTTTTGGTATACATACACCTGTTGTATTAAATCTTTTTGTCATAGTTTAACTCTCCTTTTTAGGCCTATAAGGTTACTCTAAAAATAATCACATAAATATATTCCGCTTTACACTATTTAAATACGCTTTTCTTATATTATACCCTATAATTTTGCTACTTAAATTAAAAAGTTATAATTTTGATTTATCATTTATAGCATTCGCAATAAAATGGTAATATATCAATACCATTAGTTACATTCTAAAAAGCAAGACTAAATTATAGCCTCGCTTTTTAAATTTATATCTTTTTTTGATATAGATTATTCTCTTATTAATATGTTTAATAACTTAACATCAGTTAATGCTTCTATTCCATATTGAATATCCGCCTCTAGTGCAAAAATATCACCATCAGTTATTACTGACTCATCATTTTCATTGTAAAGAACTTTAGCTTCTCCTTCTATTACAATAAACAAGGATTCCATTTCATAATATTCCTTATCAATAGTTTCCCCTTTTGCATATGAAAAGAATCGTACTTCATGTTTTTCATTATCAACTAAAGCCTTACTTGCTATTGTATTTCCTGAATGACTTATCATATCTTTCATTTTTATTGGTTCAAATGGTTTTATATTTCTTAAATACTTCATACGCTTAACCCTCTTTTACTACTATTAAAAGCATCTTCATATCTTCTTTTGCTGTTACTTGGTGCTGAATGTTTGCTGGCATAACTACAACTTGACCTTTATGTGCTTCTATAACTTCATCACCTATTTTTACAGTTGCTATTCCTTCATGAATAACAATCATAGCATCACCTTTAGCTGCATGAGGTCCTACGCCTTCACCTTTTCCAAATGCTAATGCAGTAAGTCCTACACCTTTTTTTTGCGCCATTGTAACAGTTTCTATTTGACCTTCTTTGCAGCTTACCAAGCTATCAAAATCTATTGCCTTTGATTTTTCTATGTTTTTAATTAATTCTTCCATTTTTCCATTCTCCTTCTCATTATATTATATAGATAAACAAACTACTATCATGACTTATACTTTGATATATACACCATACCAGAAAGAACGGGTACTCTTTTGTGCAGCGTTTCATTGAGAATTAGGCTGTAGGATTTCTTCAGCAGAAGTTGTTCCATTTCTGCTTGTCATTTGCTTGTCAAAGGAGCATGCAGAAATGGGTACAACTTATGCTGTTAGAAATCCACAGACTTATTCTCTAGAAACCGAAACAACAGAGTACCCGTTATTTCGATGATTATATCCATAACTCTAGGATTCATTGGATTTATCTATAAATAAGCTATAAAAGTTTCTATTAATTCTTCATTATTTTTATTTATATTACTATCAAAATACAAATCTAATATAGGAATTTTTATATTCTCTTTATATTTTTCTCTTAGTATCTTTAGTATTGTAGCTGTATTTTCATACATTGAGCTTACAACAATAATTCCATCTACATTTTCCGCTGTAAGTAGTTTTGCAAATCTATATCTTCCGCTTCCTCCTGCGTACTGTGGAAGTTTATCTTTTAGCATATCATTAAGACTATCAACGTTCTTATTAAATGGTGATTTTTCACCTAGAATTAAATTAACTCTATTAATAATCATCTTAGCTTCATCTAATAATTTTACATAATGCTTATTAGTTTTATTTCTCTTATTGCTAAAATCTCTATATAGCATATATAATTCTTCTGAGAAAGGTTGTTTTACAATATCATAATCTTTCTTTAGTCGTCTTGTAAGATTATTATTTAAATAATCTTTATTGACTATTAAAGCTTCTCCTATTATAAGTAACCTTTTTCTACCTTCTTCTTTAGATATATCCTTATTTAATTTTTTTAATTTCTCATCAAAATATAAATCTGACATATCATGATTTTTTATTGCTTTAATTAAATCATTTAAAGATGTTTCTTTTTTATTTTCATCAAGTCCATTAATTAAATCTCCAATTACCAATGCTTTAAAGAATTCCAATCCAAAATCTTTATCCCCTAAATAATCTTCTATAAATGGTGCTTCAAGATTTAACTTTATACCACACTCTAATGCTTTATATTGTATTAGCTTCCCATACTGACCAAATGTTTCACTACCCTCATCCGTAGGAAGATATAATGTATATTCTTTTTCATTATCTTTAATCTTATTTATAACCTCAGCCATTAAACCAGTTAATGAAAAGTATTCCTTTCCTCTTGAAAACTGCTTTCCAATTTCAATTGTATTTTCATTCACAGGTTCTAATATTGTAACTTTTTTATTTTTCCTTTCTAAAAAAGCTTTTAATATATTACTGTATGGATACATGTGTGGAATTATTATTTCATTTTCAACTTCTATTTCTTCTTTAGAATCTTTAAATTTTTTAACCTCATTAACTTCCTCAACTTCTTTTTCCAATAACTCATTACTTTCATAATTTTTTAGTGAATTTATAAATGCCTCTAGTCTTGTAATTACTCCAACTTTTGAAGAATGTTCATCTACCTCTATATGTAAATAAGGCTTATTATCCATTTCCTTCTTAAAATAATGCATTAGTATTGTATCTGGTCCGCATCCATGATTAGTAATATATATTGGGTATAAATTTTTATGGTTTTTAATAATTTTTGCACCCATTATTATATGTTGCCCAAAAGGCCAATACATATTAGAGTATTCTTCACCTATATCCATTGCTGAAGCTTCAAGATGATTTAAATGAAGTACTTTGTATCCACGTTTTATTAGTTCATTTTCTATACCCATGTTTAATGCAGGATCAACTATATTGTATACTCTGCTCATCATTACAAATACTTTTTCATCTTTATCTATATTTTTTAGAATATCGCTCCCTAAAGACTCAAGGTTTTTCTCATAATTCATAAACTTTTTCATACCAGACATTACTGCAGCTAGCGTTTCTATTTTATTTTTTCCTAGGTCTTTTCCTATACTTAATAATGTTTTAATCATATATTGTTTTCCAAAGTTAAATGATAATACTGGTGATATTAATTTTATGTTTTTTTCTTCTAAATTAAATACACTCTCAATTATCTTTGGTGAAGTCTGCATATATACACATGCATAATCTTCTCTTATATCTGAACCAGCATGTTTCATAGTGTAAAGATGTGGAAGAAATATATAATCAACCTTTCTATCTAAAAGCCATGCTACATGACCATTTATTAATTTAACTGGAAAACATGTTTCTTCAAAAGAATATTCCTGACTAAGTCCAATTATATCTTCATTAGTTGCATCTGAAAGTAAAACATTATATCCTAATTTACTAAATATCTCATTAAACATTGGAAACATTTTATTTAGAAACAATACTCTTGGTATTCCTATTGTCTTTTTATTACAATCTTTATTTGTTACATATCCATCTAGGAAGTATTTTTGACCCATATTTAAGTGATTATTATTAATATTATTCTGACTTTTATCTTTATCTTTATCTTTATCTTTATCTTTATCTTTATTTTCAAGACTTTCTTTTGTTAAAACTGCCGTACCTAAAGCACCAGTAACACTAAAAAATTCTGGAACTATAATTTCTTTATTAAGTAACGATCTAAAAGCATTTACTACTGCTTGATTATAAGCTATTCCACCTTGAAGGAATATTTTATTTCCAATTGGTCTATTAGAAACAACTCTATTTAAATAATTTTTTACTATAGAATAAGCAAGCCCAGCTGAAATATTTTCAATGTTTTCGCCTTCTCCAATTGTTTTTCCTATATTTCCTTCAATAAAAACAGTACACCTATCTCCTAGATTACAAGGATTATCACCTTCTAAAGCTACATTTCCAAAGTCATTAAGACTTATTCCAAGTTTCTTTATCTGTTCTTCTATGAAAGCTCCTGTCCCTGCTGCACATATTTTATTCATTTCAAAATCTTTTACTAATTTATTTTCTATACATATATATTTTGAATCCTGACCACCAATTTCAAAAATAGTATCAACATCACTACATACATTTATAGCTCCTTCTGCCTGTGCTGTGATTTCATTTACAATTAAGTCTGCATTAATTAATTTTCCAATATACTCTCTTCCAGATCCTGTTGTACCTATTCCTTTGAATTTAAAATCTCCGCCTAGTCTTTCCTTTAATATATCAAAATATTCTGTAACAACTTCTTTTGGTCTTCCATTTGTTTTTGTGTAAATATAATCAATAACTTTATTATCTTCATCAATAACAACAAAATTTATACTTGTTGATCCAATGTCAACTCCTAAATAACCTTCCTTTACATTATTATTTATACAATTATGTTTATTTAAACTATCATTTACTCCAAATTTATCTAACTTTTCATATATTGAATTTTTAGGTTTCTCAATAATTAATTTATTAGAACAATTAAGCTTTTTAATATCTATAATTAATTCTTTTTTTTCTGCGATCTTACATGCACCAAAACATGTTAGCAATTCAAAGTCTTCGTCAATTATTATATCTTTATCTTCTAAACTTAATATATCCTTTAAAGCTTTTACTACACCTTTGTTATTTATTACTCCACCAGAAAGCATAATTGGTTTATTAATATTATTTTTCTGAAGAACATTAGCTTTATAATTTCGAACAAGTGCATAACATAATCCCTGTAATATATTTTCTACTTTTACTCCATCTTGCATGTGATGTATCATATCCGTTTTTGAAAAAACACTGCATCTCCCAGCTATTCTTGGAATTTCTGTAGCTTTATCTATATACGATGATATATCTTTTATATCAATAGATAATCTTGAAGCTTGTTCTTCTAAAAAGGAGCCTGTACCAGCTGCGCAGCTTGTATTCATAAAAAATTTAACATTATTATTGTCTATATCTGTAATATATTTTGTTTCCTGTGCACCAAGTTCAATAATAGATTTTATATCTTTATTTTTAAATGAAACACCTTCAATAAGGGAAACACTATTATTAATATGATATTCTTTACTCAGGTTTATTCTTGATGATAAGCTTCCTGTTATTCCAATAATTATATTTGTTTCTTTATTAATTACTTTAATCTTTTCAATTAGCTCACTATAATATTTAATTATATTTCCTTTATGAAATATATAATTACTTTCAATTAAATTATCTTCATTATCTAAATAGACATACTTAAATGTTGAATAACCAATATCTATTCCTAATTTATTCATAATATCCCTCTCTTTCTGAAAATGATTATCATTTACCTCTTGAGACTATTATATTATACTTCTACTATAGATTCCGTATCATATGATACACTTTAAAAGAAACTTATGAGAAATCTTAATTGTGATTAAAAAAAATAAGATAGACTACACTAAGTCTATCCTTATACAATAATTTCAACTATTGCTTTTTCTTCTATCAATTTAACCATTTCATCAGTATTTAGGCACAATCAAATAAATAACAAGTCCATCTGCCAGCTTATTTTCCATCATCCTGCGTCAGCAAAATGCCATAATAGGCTCGCTATGATGGCACTTTACTTCCTTGCCTGATGAAAAATATTCATGGCAGTTTTGGACTTGTTATTTATTTTCATGTGCCTTATTCTATTTTCTTCTTTATTTTTATTAGAATAAAAGACCCAGCAAAATCCACTTTTTTAGATTCTACTGGGTTTTATGGCTGAGATTTACTAACTTTGGTTTGGTGTATTCTTTCTAAATAAACTCTTCATTAATAAAATTATCTTTAAATAAAGTTAATCTTCAATTTCTTCTGTTAGCTTAACTATTTCATCAATTATATTACCAATATACTCAATAGTATCAAGAAGTGGCTTATCTGTAGTTATATCTACTCCAGCCATTTTTGCAAGTTCTACTGGTATTTTGGTTGAACCTGCTGTAAGTACTGCTCTCCAATCCTCTATAGCTGGCTTACCTTCTTCTAATATTCTCTTGCTGACTTCTGTTGCTATAGTAAGTCCCGCACTATAAGTATAAGAATAAAGTCCCATATAATAATGAGGCTGTCTCATCCAGGTTAATTCTGCTCCATCAATTATTTTTACGTCATCTCCCCAGAACTTTTCAAGTACTTCTTTCTTTATTTTGCTAAGAGTTGAAGCTTGAACACTTCCCCCATCGTCAATTATTCTGTATACTTCTCTTTGATAAGCTGCTTCTAAAAGATGAGTTACAAAATTATGATAATAAGTATGACCAATCATAGAAGATAAAACCCATCTTCTAAACCTTTTATCTTCATTACTCTTTAAAAGGTAATTTGCAATAAGAAGCTCATTAATTGTTGACGGTGCTTCTACAAAATATCCAGATACATTTACATCAAATATATTTTGACTTTCATTACATAGATTAAAATGACCTGCATGACCAAGTTCATGAGCTAAGGTAAATACCTCTGCCATTTTTTCACTCCAAGATAACAATATGAAGGAATGACTTCCATAAGGACTTTCACAGAATCCTCCTGTAGATTTTCCCTTGTTTTGCGCAAAATCAATCCATCTATCATCATAAGCTTTTTTTACCATTTCCAAGTAATCATCACCTAATATAGCTAGAGCATCTTCAATGTACTTTTTAGACTCTTCTATAGTTACATTAGGATCATATTCTGGATCAACTGCAATCTTCAAATCTGCAAAAGTCATTTCATCAAGTTTATGTATTTTTTTAAGCAATTTTGCATACTTTCTCATATGAGGTGCCAGTTTTTCAGTTATAAGGTCTATCTGTCTATTATAAAGTTCTCTATCAACCTTTTGAGGGAATAATAAACTATCTATAACTGAGTCAAAACCTCTTAAGCTAGCCATACTCTTTTCTTTCTGCACTTGAAGCTGATAAGCTGTTGCTGTAGTATATTGATATTCTCCTAATTTATCAGAAAATGCTTTAAAAGCAGCCCTTCGAACTTTTGTATCATTTTCATATTCATATTCATTTTCAAAAAGTCCATAACCAAGAGGATATTCCTTTTCATCTACAGTAAAGCTCTTAAAATCCATATCTGCATGCTTAGCTTGCTCATAAATTTTATAAGGTCCTCCCAAAGTCCCAGATAAAGCTGCTAATACTCTTTCTACTTCTGGATGAAGTGCATGGATCTTTTCTCTTTTTTTATCTTTTAAATAATTACTGTTTTCTTTTGATTCACTTATTGCATTATCTAAAACCTCATCTGTAGCTTGGATTATTTCACTTTCTATAAAGCTTAATTTACTTTCAATATCAGATATTATATTCATTATTTTAGAATACTTATCTTGATTTTCATTATTTGCATAATCCACTGAAACCGAAAGCTCTACATAAGAACTTGCAAGATACCTAAATTTATATAATTTTCTTAGCTCATCTAAACATTCATTAATCTTATTTGCAGTATTCAATTTACCTTTATAATCTTTTTCTATTTTCAAAGAAAGTTCTTTCATTTCTTTTACCGCTGATTGAAAATTTTCGTCTGTAGCATAAATAGTAGATAAATCCCAAGTAAGTGCTGGGTCTACATCTTTTCTATCCTTTAGAACTTTTGCCATTAATAAAGTCCCCTTTCATATATGTTTATTACATTTTATATTTTATATCTTTTGGTTAGTTCAGTCCACTTGAATTACATATTAAGTTCTACTCTTGTTCTCTTATTTCAATGCAAAATTACCATAAAAATATTGTGATTATACATATCTAACATAAAACTCCATAAATTTGCTTTGTAAAACTTAAAGTTTTTATCCCCAAGAACACTAAAAGCCACTGAAATCAGTGGCTTTATATTGTATAGTTACTATATATCACAATTTATTTTTGTTGCATTAAATGTATCATCAATTAAGGCAGGCTCTCCATGAAATGGAACTCCATTCTTTGTCTTTTCGTGCCCAACACCATTAAATGCCCACATAAAATCAAGATGCCATGAACTTCTCCTAAATTCTCCATCTGTTATAACTTGAAGTCCAACTGCTTTCTGTTTTGTAATTAAATCTGTAATTGCCTTATCTTCAACTTTTTTTAATTCTTCTGCTGTAATTTCTCCATTTCCATACTCTTCTCTTGCCTGCTTTAAAAAATCAGGTCTTAAAAAACTTCCTACAATATCATATTTAAAAGGTGCATTATATTTCATATTATTTATCTCTCCCATCTATATTACTTGTTTTAAAATTCTATTATGATGATAGTATAAACTAATTTTTTTATCTTGAAAAATACAAAAAAATGTGCATTCGATATAGTTTTTAGCTATATCAAGTACACATTTTCACCTTGATATTATATCAGATTGTAAATATATAATATCGAATTACACTTATGCTAAACATATTCAAATACATGCTTTTTTAATGCATCCATATAAGCTTTTCCGTACCTGCTAAGTGGCATATCTTTTTGTATAATTGTCCCCACATGCATGTATTCTTCTACCATAAGTGGCTTGGCTATAATATTTTCCCCATTTAATTCTTTACTGATTACTCCAGTACTCACTGTATACCCATTTAATCCAACTGCAAGATTAAATAAAGTTGCTCTATCTCTTACCTTAATATTTTTGTTATGGTCAAGGGTACTAAGGATTTCCTCTGAAAAATAAAATGAATTATAATCTCCTTGCTCAAATGAAAGATATGGATACTCCTCAAGTTCTTCCAAGGTAATTTCTTCTCGCTTAGCTAGTGGATGCTTTGAGCTAATAAACACATGGGGTTTTGCCACGAAAAGTTCTTCAAATTCCAGATTATTTTGCTTAATGAACTTCCTAATCACCTCTTCGTTTTTAGATGAGGTATATAGTACTCCTATTTCGCTTTTTAGTCTGCTTACATCCTCAATAATCTCATATGTCTGAGTTTCCCTAAGAGTAAAATCATATTGATTCCCACCAAATTCACGAATTACATCCACAAACGCATTTACAGCAAATGAATAATGCTGTGTAGATACAGAAAATCTTGGACTTTGTTTCTTAACATTTAAAAATTTTTCTTCTAATAGTTAAACATTTTTAAGCACTAGAACAATTCACAATTTCATTATGTTCACAAAAAAGATGAACTAAAAAAGTTCATCCTAGTTAAAATAAAATTAATATATTAAATCTTCCTTAAAAATCATTTTAGATCTATCTTTTATAAATTCATCAAAAAATTCATTCATAATAGCTGTTGCTTTGTATCATGTACATTTTCTCTAATCTTGCTAAGCTATTGTCATATATGTAGTTAGTATTGCCATTAATAGTATGCATTCCTACTAGACCAATAGCTCCAACTATAATTAGAAATACTGTACTTATTATGCTAGTAGCTACTAGCTTCTGTGATATTTTTAAATTATTAACCCATTTCATAACTACGCTCCTAATATTATTTGTTTTTGTTATTACTCTCTAATTCACAAGATTAAATCCTAAACCTTATAAATTAGAGAATAATTTAACCAATAGTTTATTTTATCTAATTCTGTCTACATGTACTATTTCCTCAATAATTCTAACAAAGAGTAATTTTTCCATTTTATTCTACATTGATCATTATACTTAATTATTGGATGAAATGGTTCTATGCTTTTATATTATTTTGTAAGATCGGTTTCAAATACGCCTCGATTTTTAATAATTTCAGCATTTTTAGCTTTTGTAAGACGTCTTTCTTCAAGCTCTCTAGTCACTTGTGTAAGTTTATCTTTACTTAATGGATATAAGAATGCTAATATTAAAAATACAATTAAATTTGCAATTGTAGGCACTAATGTTGTAAAGTTTTTAATACCAATTTCTACTTGTGGTGTTTGAGATGCTGCTCCTCCAATGTAGCCAATAAATCCAAGGGCAATTCCACTAATACCACCTGCAAGTGCCTGACCAATCTTACGAGCAAATGAATATATTGCATAAGTAGTTCCTTCTTCACGCGTATCTGTTAGGTATTCTTGATAATCAATAACATCTGTTACAAAAGCCCATATTGTTATACCGAATACTCCCATTCCAAGACTTGAAATAGTATAAATTGCAAGATATATCTCAACATTTCGTATAGGTAGTAGGAATAAGAATAAATTAGCAATTGTAGCAATTAACATACTAACACATACTGCTTCCTTTTTACCAAACCTTCTTATCATTGGTGCTATAAATGGAGCAAGCGCAATTGGGCACGTTTTCAATATGATTCCTGCAAATGCTAAAGCTTTTGCATTATGAAAATAATCTTTAAAAAGATAAGCATTCATTGATCCAGAAAATGAACCTGAAATTAATACTATTAATGCCGTAATTACAAATGTTATTAAAGGTTTATTTCTTTTCATACCTGCAAGTGTTACTTTCCAATAAATTTTCTTTTCTTCCCCTTCACTTTTTATACGTTCTGTAGTTAAAAAATAGCATCCAGAATAGCAACACATTGCTAAAATTGCAAATCCTATTGCAATAATTGAAAATCTTCCTGAATCTGCTTTATTATTAATAAACACAAAAGTTGGTACTACTATACTTATTACGATTCCTGCCAGTGATGATCCAATAGTTCTAAAAGTTGAAAGGCTTCCACGTTCTGTAGCATCCCTTGTAATAACTGATGCCATAGAACCATAAGGTATGTTTACTGTACTATATAAAGATCCCCAAATAAGGTATGTTGAAAATGCATAAACTAATTGGAAGTTATTTGACATTCCAGGAAATTTAGTAAACATCAACACTCCAATTACAACAAGTGGAAATGCCATACGCATCATCCACGGTTTAAATTTACCATTTTTCCCCACAGGACGTGAATCTATAAAACGTCCCCAAGCAACATCCATAAAAGCATCCCAAATACGAGCTACTAGAAATATCATTCCGACTAAAGTCCCTCCAATGCCCATGACATCGGTATAAAATAGCATCAAATATGCACTAACAAACGTAAAGAAAAAATCATTTCCTAAATCACCAAACATATAACCTATTTTATCTTTTAAACCAAATTTTTTCATAATCATATTCCTCTTTTCTTCAATTTAATCTCTAACCAGGTCTGTACACTATTTTCATAGTATGAAATTATAGCTTAATTCTGTAATGATATCTTTGTTCTTAAATAGGAAGCAAAGAATTTTTTTTATGTTATGTTTTGCACTATAGAGTTTTATTCATGATTAATTTAAAGACAATTAAATTGCTATGCTATCCTTCTTTTATCCTCCTAAACTTTTTACCAAATATATAGATCATTACCTTTAAGTTTAAAAATAGCTTCCATAAAGTAATAATCTCCATAGATTATATTAAAGTGATGCTCTTTACGATGATACGCTGCTGTACAGTTATTCAAAATGCAATCACAGTCCTTAGTCCAATCACAACGTTTGCTATCTAAAGTCTTTAAAAGTTTAATTGCAGCATTCATATACATATCCTTTTCATGTTCTGGTACTTGTCTTGCTATTTCAATGAATCCACATGCTGCAATTGCTGCTGCAGTAGAATCTTCCCACTTTGGTTCTTTAGGCTGCCTAAAATCTACCGGAATAATCCCATCTTCAGGAATACTCGCAATAAAGTAATTTGCAATTCGTTTTGATGTATTTAAATACTCTTCCTTTCCTGTATGCTTATAACTCATTAAAAATCCATATAATCCCCAAGCTTGTCCTCTTGTCCATGAAGAACCGTTTTCATATCCTTGCCCACCATTAGTTTTCACCACTCCACCATTGAAGGGATCAAATTCAACAATATGATTTACAGATCCATCTGGTCTTACAAATTCTTTCATAACTGTGTCTGCATGTTTCATTGCAATTTGCTTAAATCTTGGATCACTTGTTTCTTCTGTTGCCCAGTAAAGTAAAGGTATATTAAGCATACAATCTATTATTGCCCATCCTCTTGTATCTTCTTCACCGCCATCATTCCAAGCGCGAATAAATTCTCCTGCTGGATTATAACGTCCTGCTAAAAGAGTAGCCATGTGTAGGCCTCTCTTTCTTGATTTTTGGTTTTTTGTTATTTTATAATTAGCAATACTTGTTGGTAGCCACATGAATCCAACATCGTGATGGAGCCCATAGAAAATATCTAAACATTCATCTAATTTATCTTCTAAAATATTAGCTATCTCTTTAAAACGTTCTTTGCCAGTTTCATGATACATTAGCCACATCATTCCCCCCCAAAAACCATTAGTCCACCAACATATACCAGTATCATCTTTTCCAATTAAATTAATAGTTCTATCATCATGTTCCCCATTTATTGTAGAATACGGAACTTTATTTACTGATTTTTCACTTACCCATTCCATCTTATTTCTAATTTTTAGAACTACACTATCTACCCATTCTTTGTTATTTTCATTAAACATTTAAATTCCTACTTTCTAAAATTAATCATATGAAATTCATTTAGTTACTTGTGTAATAACCTCTGTTTCTATAATATTTTCACCCTTATGCAGCTTATATTTCACTGCCGGTATTTTTGTCTTGGAGTAAATTAAGTTAGTATTCGGTTCTGCTGCAATAATTTCTCCTATACCATTTCCTTGAACCGAAACTACTTTACAATTTGAAAATGAATTATTCACATATGCTTCTCTCTCACTTGAATTTTCTTCATATATCCCATTCTCCGTAATAGCTACTGAAAATCCACAGTCATAAGCTACGCATTCATAATCGCATTTCACCTTGTGTCTACGTATATGTCCATCTTCCTTAGGAATCAACATGGTTTCTACCATAATTCCATTAAATGGGGACCATCTTGAATATATTTCATTATTTTCAATATTAAAATCTTCACAATTTCTTCTATTAAAAATATATCCATCAATTTCAAATGCAAGCATACTATCCGGAGCTGCTTCCTGTACACTATTAGCAGTACGGGGAACACTAAATCCAAATTTTGTTGAATAAGCAAATTTTGAATACTTCGAAGGATCATGAACCTGTAGACGTCCTGCATAGCGTCCTGGTACGTAAGCTACTACATCATTAAATCTTCTTTGAACTACCATATCTGCATATTTTAACGTCTTTATACTTTCCAGTTTTGGTAATGGTTCTTCTTTTATCTTCCAAAACTCATGGTCATCAGGTAATGCTAAAATAATAAAAGTCTTTAGACTCCAATATGGAGATCCGGGTGCATTATATCCTTCAGACATATGAATATTAGGATACTTATACCCAATAGTTAAGATACCCTTTTTATCTACTATAGGTGAGTCAAACCAATCTACAAGATTTCTAACAATTAATCCTTTCATGATTCCCATTGAGAAAGGATAAACCCCTGCAAAAATGCAGGCTCCCCAAAAGCTTACCTGTGCAAATCTATAAGTAAGTGACCTTCCAAATGGCAGCGCCGCTCCATTCTCCTCAAACCAATAAATAAATTCATGAGCAAATTCTTCAGCTCTTTCTTTAAACAATTTGCTTCGCTTTGGATCCTCATTTTCCATGACCTTAGCATAAATCAAGCTATAAAAATGAATAGCAAAAGATATATAATAATCTTTATTATTAGAATGGCCATCTTTGTACCATCCATTTCCTAAGTAAAAATCTTCGATTCGAGACAATCCGTATTCTAATTTTTCCCCACTATATTTTCGTCCTAGTTGTTTTAACGCTAAATTAACAAGCACCACAAAGAAATTCCAATTGCTATCAGGTAACTCATATTGATTAATTTTAAAAAGCCATTCCGATAAATTGTTTTTTTCTTCTTGAGTTAAAGGTTCCCATAGCTTATCTGATACAGTCAGCAACCCATAAGAAATTGCTGCCATTTCCACAAAACGTTGATCCCTGTCTTTAAAACCTCCCCAATATTCGTTACTGGAAGGATTTGTACCTGAGGTAAGGCCTTTTAAATATATTTCTTCAAATTCCTTCGAGACTCCGCCTCCCATCCAGAAAGGCACAAGTCCCCAAAGTGGTCTAACAAATGCTTCCATAGGCACCACCTTTTGTTCATACCCTGCCGATGTATCTCCTATATTAAGCTCAGCCTTTCCTTTTGAATAATATTCCGTTAACGGTTCAATAAATTTTATTAATAATTCTTGGGCATTCTTTTTATTATTAAAACAATCTGTTTCAATTTTCATTTAATTATCCTCCTATAAACTTTTCTTATACTGATTTGCGTATATGTATCTGGTTTGTTTTCTTCCCTTACACTAAATGCTGCTGAAAATATGTGAATTATTTCTATTTCACTAAATTCATTTAGCTTTTCATATTCCTTAACTGCTTTAGCATGTATATTAAGAATATTACATATATCATGAAAACATTTCCAATATCGTTTACAGCATTTAGATGATGAGATATATTTAACCCTTTTTTTAAATTTTATTTACATAATGTAAATATTTGATATTTAATTTCTTTTAGTATACAATAAAATTATTGCAATTTCTTTGCACATATAGGCTATTGTATTGCATATATTGACTACATCGAGGTGGGTTATGGAGAATAATTATTTTTACGACGATATTCCTGGTAGTATTTCTGTTCAAAAAGTCCGTTCAAATTTTGCTGCTAATACTACTTTTCATTTGCATAATAGTTTTGAGATTTATCTTTTCTTAGATGGAGATGTGAATTATTGGGTGGATCAATCCCTTTATCATCTAAAAAGAGGGACCTTACTGATATTTAATAATCAAGAAATTCATCGAGTTGTAAATACATCCCTTAAAGATTATGAGCGTCTACTTATTCACTTTCGTCCTCAAGTTATAAAACCATTTAATACAGATAATACTAATTTGCTTTCTTGCTTTACTAATCGAGAAAATGGTCAAGACAATGCTATTGTATTACTTAATAAGCAGTTAGATACTTTTCTATCATTAGCTAAAAAGTTAAGTGATGCTCTACATAGCGAGACATATGGAAGTGATGTATTAACCCAAAATTATCTTATAGAAATACTGATTTTTATCAACAGACTTCACCAACAAAATAATGATATTCTAGAGCAACACCCTTTATCTCAAAGGCTACAAGATATATTAGCTTTTATAGAATTGAATTTATCAGAAGATTTATCCTTAGATAAAATTAGTAATCACTTTTCCATGGACAAGTCTTATATTAGTCGATTATTTAAAAGTGAAACTGGGAGTACAATTTATAATTTCATTCTATTAAAGAGAATTTCTCTTGCTAAACAACTGCTATCAGAAGGCAAAAACGTATCTGAAACTTGTTCTTTATCAGGATTTAATGACTATGCTAATTTTATTCGGGCTTTCAAAAAAATTACAGGTTGTTCACCTTCTCACTATAATACCTGCTTCTAGAATCAGTATATAATGGACTATCATACTTGCTTGTTACTTCTAATTCAATATTCAGTACTTTCATAAAAAACAATTATTAAACAACAAGGACAACCTGCAATCTATACGATCGCAGGTTGTTTTTTTATAAAGGATAACTTTTCTAATAGAAGTGAATTATAAAAATTAGTAAAACTCCAATCAAATAGGATATTATTGATCGGAGTTTAAATATTACCATAAGTATTTTATTTTTATTCAATAGCAAAATTATCAGCAATTAATTTAAAACCCTAATTCTTCTGCAACCATAATAATTGAAATCCTGCCTGCTTCCTTACGTCCATTTTCTATTATTCCGGTATAATTACATACTGAACTTTGTGCCTCACATTGCATGCATTTTCCAGTCTGAACACAAGGTGCCTTATGCCTAACCCTTATTGCATTCATTGGTGCAATTTTTTTTATTCTTTTAAATGCCTCATCTAAATTATCTACTACCTTGTTAGCACCTGCAACTATGATTACCTTTTTAGGTCCAATAATCATGGAAGCGATTCTATTTCCTGATGAATCTGTATTAACTAGTTGTCCATTTTTAGTTATTGCATTAGTACTTGAAACAAAGTAATCTGACAGTAATGATTGCCTATAAATTTCATATAGTTCTTCATATGACATCTTTTGAAATCTATCAAAGAACTTATATTTTTCACTTCTAAACTCTTCTATAATATTCATAGCTCCAAGTGTTTCTGACCCACCAACTGATATACTTGAGCCTTCTGGTATTAACTCTAAAATTTTTTTCTTTGCTTCTTCCTTATCTTCAGCATAATAACTTATATATCCTTTTTCTTTCAATACATCTACCATTTCTTTAGCTATTAGCTGATATTGTATTTTTTTATATTGATTCATATTATCATCTCTCCCATACTAAATATAAATGTATCTAAAGAATCTACTGCATGACTACATAATACTCTAAGTAATAAATTGCACGCTAGCATTGCACCTTAGCCGGTTTCACATTCAGTTATTATTTTGATGAGTTTATTATACCATCACAATTATACTATTTACTGGTATATTTTCATTAAAATGTTGCAAATATTACTTAAGATTTTATTTCCCATGACTGTTTTGAATAATATAATAATCAATATTGTATTATTCTTTTCATTGAATCCATAGAAAATAATCCATGAAAATCACTAACAATATATGCTCAAAGCCTTGCTTTAATATTTATTTATTTTTTGTTATTTTCCTTAAGATTATATCTTAACTTTTAAATATTAACATGGTGCCTTCCTCTTGGTACGATAAAAGGTGAATCAGATACTGGATCTTGTATAACCACACAATCTAATCCAAATACTGTATCAATTAATTCTGATGTTATAACATCTTTTGGATCACCCTGATCAATTAATTTTCCTGCTCGAAGAGCAAATATATAATCTGCATATCTAGCAGATAAATTTATATCATGAAGTACCATTACAATAGTAGTCCCTCTTTTGCGGTTTAAATCTGTTAATAGATCAAGAATCTCTACTTGATAAGCAATGTCAAGATACGTAGTTGGTTCATCTAAAAGAAGTATATCTGTTTGCTGCGCTAGTGCCATAGCAATCCAAACTCTCTGGCGCTGCCCACCAGATAGCTCATCTACGCTACGATTAGCAAGCTCTGTTATTCCCATTATTTCAAGGGCTTCTTCTACAGCTTGAAAATCAGTTTTATCCATACCTTTAAAAAATGATTGATATGGAAATCTACCTCTTGAAACTAAATCCCACACAGTTATCCCCTCTGGAACTACTGGTGATTGAGGAAGTAGACCTAAAACTTGTGCCAGCCTTTTAGACGGCATTGAAGTAATTTTTTTACCATCAATTACGACTTTTCCCGAAACAGGTTTAATAAGTCTAGCAAGTGTTTTCAGCAAAGTTGATTTACCACATGCATTTGCTCCGATAATAACACTGATTTTATTACTTGGAATACTTATATCGATTCCATCAATTATAATCTTTTTGTCATATCCAGTTACTATCTCCTTTGCCTCAAATAATTGTTGTTTTTTATTCATTATACTCGCCCCCTCCTATTTATAACTGTTAATAGAAATAACATATATGGCGCTCCTAAAATTCCCGTAACTACACCTACAGGAAATCTTGTGCTAAATACAAATTGTCCAATCATATCTGCTCCAAGTACTAATAGTGCTCCAACTAAACCCGATGATAAAACATTGGGTGAGCCGAGCCCAACAAGTCTAGCTGCTATTGGCCCAGATAAAAACGCAACAAAGGCTATAGGTCCTGTAACTGAAGTTGCAAAAGCAATTAAAAATACTGCACTTAGAATTAGCGTAATCCGCATTAAATTTATTTTTATACCAAGTGTGGTAGCAAACTCATCTCCTAATTCCAATATTTGAAGTTGTTTTGTTAAACATAAAATAATAATTCCAAATATAACTACAACAATAAATAAAGTTGGTACAGCTTCTATACTCATTCCATTTAAACTACCACTTAGCCATCTAAGGGCATTTGAAACATCGTATTGTGAAGCTTTAACCAATAAATATGATACAAGCGCATTTATCATTGATTGTATTCCAATTCCTATAAGTATTAACCTACTGCCTGAAAATCCTGTGCCTTTAGATAACACATATACAAGTGTTGATACTATAATTCCAGAAATTACTGATGCTATAGAAACACTGCTTCCACTCATATGAAGGACTAATATACAAAATACTGCTGCAATACTGGAACCTGAACTTATACCTATAATATCAGGACTAGCTAGGGGATTTCTTAGCATAGTTTGAAATGTATTTCCTGCTATTCCAAAGGCTAATCCTGCTAAAAGTCCGCAAAGCATTCTTGGTAAACGTAGAGTTGCTATAGTAAACGTCGCACCTTGTATTTGTTCTCCACTAAGAACTCTTATAACTGTACTTAACGAATAATTAGTTTTACCATATAAAAGCATCATGGCACAAAGGCAAATGGTTAATGAAATTAGTATAATGTTTACGCTAAAAAAACGAGTTTTCCTTTTACTATAACCAGCTTTAATCATAGAGTGAGTAGTTTCTATCATATATCTCTCACCTTCGCTTTCCTAGCAATTATAATAAGAATTGGTGCGCCTAAAAATGCAGTAATAATTCCCACCTGAAGTTCACCTGGACTTCCAATTACTCTTCCCAAAATATCTGAAATTGTTAAAAGTATTGCACCTCCAATAGCTGACATAGGAACTATACCTCTCAAATTTGAGCCAAAAATAAGACGTATGCTGTGAGGTATCATTAACCCTACAAATCCTATAGGTCCTGCTATTGCCGTAGTTGCACCAGATAATATGACTCCTGCAATTGCACATATAATTCTAACAATTCCTATATTTACACCTAGACCTTTTGCAACCTCATCTCCTAATGCTAAAACATTTAGTGCTGGTGTTGATATCAAACTTATTATTAACCCAACTATAATAAACGGTAGTATTAAATTAATACTTTCAAAGGTCGCGCCACTTACACTTCCAACCTGCCAAAATCTAAATGCATCCATAACTTCGCTTCTAGGAAGTATAATTGCACTTACTAAAGATGATAAAACTGCACTAGTTGCAGAGCCTGCTAACGCAAGCTTTATTGGAGTCATACCTCCGTTTCCAATAGATGCTATACCATAAACAAATATAGATGTTAAACCTGCTCCAGCTAATGCAATCCAAATATACTGATTGGCAGAATTAATGTTGAAAAATGCCATTCCAATTACAACAAATAAAGATGCACCTGTATTAACTCCTAAGATGCTTGGATCTGCTATTGGATTTCTAGTGATTGACTGCATAAGAGCTCCTGATATTCCAAGAGAAGCCCCTGCCATAATGCTAAAAATAGTTCTTGGAATACGTTCACGAACTACTAATGCTGCAAAAGACATATTATCACTATTTAATAAAGCATCTATTGCTTGACCAATTTCTATATTTTTTGCTCCCCATGCTAATGATGCCATTGCACATATCCCTAGAAAAATACTACTCACTAAATATATCTCTATTGTTTTTGTAATTCTCATTGTACTTTATCTGCTGCCTCTCCAATTATCTTTAAATATTCATCTATTGTAGCTGGAATAGATAATGCACTAGGAGTGCAAGATGCTGATAGTTCTGATCCATCTTCTATAATAGCAACAGAGCCTCTTTTTATTGCCGGAACTGTTCCAAGTAAAGCATCTGATTGCAGTTGTTTTAATAATGTATCATTTCCATAAGTTACTATAACATCTATATCTGCTAACTTATCAATATTTTCCGAACTAATTTCAAGAGCAAAGCTATCTGAAGTTTGTGCAAGCTTATTAACACTTTCAGGGAATTTCAAACCTAAATCAGTTAGATATGCTGCACGAGGATCTGTTGGAAGATATACGAAAAACTTACCTAAATCTGATGGATTAAAATAACAAAATGCAACTTTTTTATCTTTAAGCTTAGGATATTTATCAGTCTTTTCTGTTATTACCTTTTCTAAATCTGAAATTAATTTATCGCCTTCATCCTTTTTACCTATTGCAGTGGCATTCATTTTTATTTGATCACGCCAATAAGTTTGCCATGGAAGTTTAGGATATGCTACAACAGGAGCGATTTTACTTAATAAATCATACTCCTCTTGCGTAATTCCTGAGTATGCAGCTAATATAATATCTGGATTAGCATTACTTATGTCCTCATAATCTAAACCATCTATATCGTCAAAAGTAACAGGTTTTTCTACACCTAATTCCTTATATTTTGCAGCTGTCCATGGTAATAAACCATTTTTATCTGATTTACCATAATTAGCCTTAGATACACCAGCAGGCACAATCCCTAATGCTAAAGGTACATCTTGATTGCCCCAAGAAATTGTAACAACTTTTTCTGGTTGTTTTTCTATTACAGTTTCTCCGTATGCATGTTTAATTGTCATTGGATAAGTGACAGAAGCACTTTGTCCCACATTAGATTTATCTTGATTTTTTTGTGTCGTGTTTGCACATCCTGTTATTAGTAAAGTACAAGCAATAATAATTAAGCTTATTCCTTTTAGTTTCATAATTGTCCTCCTAATTGTTATGTTAATTTTACTGAGTTGATTTTTTATTTAAATCTTCATTCAACAATTGATAATGAAAATAATTATCAATTACATTTCTGTATTATTGTATAGTCTTCAGTAAAATTTGTCAACCTTACATTGAAGAACATTATCTTGAAACTTGTGGGAATACTTATTGATAATATCCACTTGATTGAATATCAATTGCTATCCTAATAAATTATTTTTTTGAGTTTCATTCATTTATATTTTCACTTCTATAAAACTTAAGACAGTCTAACGCCTTTAAAGTATGAAAACTAATTTGATTAGTAGGACATTTAAACTTTGCTAATTCCCCAAAAATACTTCTAGTAATTTCGCCAGCTAAAAAGTCATTTACGTAATTCTAAACAGTATCATCAGCCATGGGACCTTCTACTATGTCATAATTATGAATACGTCCTTTTCTGCAACCTGCAATAAAATCACATCACAATGAGTATCCTTCTCCTTGTGTTTAAATAGCATCAACTATCCTTGAATTACTCGATTGGATAAAGTCAGTTGTAGGAAAAGGTATAATCAAACAAAAAAAGAATTATGATATCTCTAATCATAAAGATTGTTACAGTTATACTTTAAAATATAATGATGCTATTGATTTTTTACAAGAAATATCACCATATCTAATTATAAGTTCAAAAAATAAAAGCCAGGGATTTTGTTTTTATTGTCTACTTTTTGGAGTAAAGTTCAATAGCAGGTGGTTTCCAAAACATATAAAAAAAAGCAACTAACTTTTGTTAATTGCTCTTTCTAAATAAATTAAAATTCTTCATTCTTATTCTAATGTTTCAATAGGAAGGTTCATTCCTTTCCAACCCTCAAGTGCTCCTGCAAGCTTATAAGCTTCAAAACCTTCTGATAATAAAATAAGTAATGCTGTTTTTCCAAGCGTGGTACCACCAGTCCAGTCATATACAACATACGTTTTGCTTTTATCTAATTCATCTAAATGGTTTCCTAATTCTTTTGCAGGCATTGCAATAGCACCTTTTATTTGCTCTTGTTTTACCTGTGCCGGAGCGTTGCGAACGTCTAATATGACATATGGCGAATCTTCTTTTTCAATATTTTCTAACACAGTAAAATGATTTATATATAAGCTAAGGTATGTTTCTAATAATTCGATTTTTTTGTTTGCATATTTTATTTTTCCATTTCTTGGGTATATCTTTGAGTGCTATCATTAATTTTTTTTAATAAATTTGAAAGTTGCTGAATTTCTTCACTAGACAGGCTACCGAGCAAATTGTTAACGATGCTAAAGTTTTCAGGTAAAAACTTCTCTAAAACATGATTTCCTGTTTCAGTAAGTTGGACAGATAATGAACGTTTATCTGTAGTGGAAGTACTTTTAAAGATCCAACTCTTCATCTCCATTGCTTTTAATAATTTGCTAACCGTTGCACGAGTGGCTCCCAATTTCTCAGAAATAACTGAAGGCAACAATGTTTGATTTGGAGCATAATATAAAAACATCAAAATAATAAATCTTGATTCACTTAAATCGTTCTTATCAAGGACATAACCATATTGTTTTTGCATATTACGATATGTCCATTGAAAATCAATGAATAATTTGACAATATCTGAATTTAATTCCGAATAAACATCTTTCATCAACTGTAAACGCTGATTATTAGGACGATCAATAAAAGTAAAGTTATCCATAAATAATCTCCTTTATAATAGTTAGCCAGCTAACTAGCAAGATTATAACATAATAAATTTCGAAAGAATTATAATTCCAGTAAATGCAATAACTTTAATGGCCAGTAAAGAAGAAAATGGAAAACTAAATGTTGTTGAAATTTATAAAGTTAACCTAAATGAACCCTCGACAACACTAGATTAGTATTGTCGAGGATTTGTTTGGTGGAGGTGAAGCACGGCCTTTAAACGCCACTACTATATATAAATTCTGAATATTACCGAATAAAACCATTTTTCTCCTTCTCAAGTACAAGAACACTTATATTCATGTGTTTGATTCATTTTCTATATACTATTTAAATGTTTAATGTTTTTATTTATCAATTGCATGAAAATTTCAGGGGTGACTATCCTTACATTTTTGTTTTCTTTTAGCATGTTTACAACCTTCTCAACATTACTTGTCTCTTTTGTCCACGCATGAACATAAACAAAAGTATACGCTTCAGGATTTTGGACATTTATTTGTCCCAAGCTAACTCTGTCATTTATTCTTTTTACTAGTTCCTCTTCATTTTCAAGTGAATTCCAAAGTAAATCTCTACAAGATACTATAGGCTTATTATTAGTCCATAAAATTTTTCCTTTATAATAATCATGCCTATGATAATCAAGATAAAACAAGCCTTGAATACTTGACTTTTCAGTAAACTTATTCCAAAGCTCAATATCATAAAAGGCAGCGTCATCTATTATTGCTACGTTACTCTCATTTACTTTTTGCATATAATCATTTAATGCATCAACATATAAATTTAATTTATTACGAGGAAATTTACTTGGATATATGTATCCATTTCCAGAAGGAGCTACTGTAAAATTATTCCTTGTATTTTCATTGCTTATATTCTTATAATATAAATCAAAAACAGTAGGACTTAAGTAATATAATGCTGGAGCTAATGACCATCCCAAAGGAAGCTTGCCTCTATTTTCATAACCAAACCACTTAGGAGAACCATAATTAGTTCCAAGGTTCCACTGTTGATTATCTCCATCTGACATTATAAAAGTAACATAGTGAACATTCTCTTCACTCGGAACTATTACTGAAGATTTTTTTATAAGACAAGGTTCTGGAAAAGCGCTAAGTGTGGTTAAATTATAAGACCAATCTGCTGCAACCATGCTCACACCATATTTTGAAGCTGTACTTACGTTAATAAACTCATCTGGTCCCCAGCCTAAACAATTAGAATTACCATCCATAGAAGAAAATACCTTATCTCTAAGAACTGTTTTATTTACACTTTCTTCATAAAATATTAAAGATTTAGTCATTATAGCATAATCTCTTAATGCATCAATTCTATCAGGAGCAAGTTCCATTACCATAGAATGATTTAGTCCTTTATTCCATAAATTATCATAAGCCCAATTTTCATCTGTATTTCTGCAATCCCCCTTATTTTCTAAACCAAATTCTTTCATTTTCTGCTCCAGTGTTTCATCAATAACTATAGCTTTTTGTAAGGCTGCCAAAGAACAAGCATTATTTATTGAAGGATCTTTTTGGTTCTTATTACTATAAATCACATACCCATTTATATAATCTCTATATACTTTTACCAACTGCCAAGGATCTGATATCATTTCATAGGATACACTATGATTATCTTTTAAATCCTCCAGCCATATTTTATAATCAGGCTGAGAAGAATTAAGTGTATATATTTGAAAAGAACAATGATTATTAACTAGCCCCTGAAGGCTAGTTATCATTGTTCTTTCACTAGGTATCATAGAATCTAAAGAGATAACGTATAAAGATTTAGGAATTATATTATTCTTTATATAAGTAGAATTCATATTTAATACTTGCGTCGTATTAGAACTATCTGTTTTATTGATACTGGAAGATTTACTTTTCCATTCACTCCATTTCATATTAAATGAATCCCCATTAGCTTTGCAGTAATCATAGAATTTATTTAAAAAGGCCATTCTTTCATTATTATAAAAAGACTTTAATGTAACATCCTCAAAACTTGCTAATGCTAATTGTCTTTTAATTATGGCATCAGCACTAACATCTTTATAATTGTTAATCATATCGTACATTATCATGAAAGTAGATGTTCTTCCAATACCTTCCTTGCAATGAAAGTGAAGCCAAGAATCTTTCGGTTTATTTTTTATAAACTCCATAAAATAATCAACCATATCATCAGTAGGTATTCCACCATCTCTAACTGTTATTCTTTCATATCCTAAATTTTTAGATTTAGTAAGTTCTTCTTCATTTTGAACTGTTTTAACAACCATAGTTTCTTTAGAATTATTGTACAAATTTATAGGCTCATTTAATTTGATACTTTTTAAAACCTTATTTTCTTTTGCTATAACTTCATCCCTTGTAAGTCCTACGTTGGCATTATTGTTTGCATCTGCAAAGCTTACTGCAAATTCATTTATAAATCCATGGCACTCTTGCCTTAAATCTATTACTGTTATAGGCAATGAAGTATCGATGTTCTTTATTAAAATCTGTATATTGTCTCCTGAAAATTGTTGACTTCCTGAAATATTCAACTTATCTAAACCTTTAAGATCTAAATCTTTATTATCTTTTACAACTGCTAAATCTGTAGTTTTACGGAAATGATTTGGTAAAATATTATTATACTTAAAATCATCCAAAATTAAATGTACACCATTGTCCTTATCCGACGGCATTTCAGCTATTGCATTTTTATTTACTACAAATGAAAAAATAATTACCATCACTATCATCAAGGTTGCAAACATTTTCAAAGTTTTATTCAATACTATTTCCTCCTATACTCTACAATAATTCTATAACTCATAAAATAGTATTCGATAATAAAATAAATTTATTCAAAAATAGCAATTTAAATTTATATAAATGCAGAATATCATATAGTTAATATCCCATTCTAAATATCCATAGTTTGTTTGTTTTTAGTAAAAAAAGAAATGAAATCATTAAGATAGTTCCTGTTAATGCAATTATGTTTATAATTTTTTGTGCCTTAACACTCTTTTTGAATGCTTTTTCAATTCCTTTATATATAATTAATCCAATTAATCCGCCTAAAGTATTATTAATTATATCCGTAATATCAGAAGCCCCAATATTCAAAATATATTGTAATACTTCACATATTAAACTAATTAAGAAAAATAAGAAAAGTTTATTTAAAGTACTCCATCTTTTAAATAAAATTCCTGCATACATACCAAGTGGTACAAAAATCACTATATTCATAATGATTTCACCAAAAGCAATTTTACCATTTAAGATTAATGGCTGACTATACGGAATTAAGTTTATACTTCTCATATTTCTCAACGGAGGTAATCGTACATTGAATTTAAATATTATAATCCAAAATAATGCAATCAAATAAATTATAAATAATACATTAGTTAACTTCTTTGTTTTATTATTATCTTTCATATTGTTCCTCCTAAATATAATACCTTTTTAGGTATAAGCAAGAGCTATTTTATAATTCCACAATTGCATAATTCCATAATTAAATTATTATATTCTTTAATATTTCCAAGTTTATGATCATTTAACTGGCAGTATAACCTCAAATATAGTTCTATCATTGTCACTATAGGCTGATATCATTCCCTGGTGAAGCTCTATAATATTCTTTGTAATAGCTAGCCCAAGTCCAGATCCACCTATATCACTACTTCTTGATTTTGCTACCCTATAGAATCTGTCAAAAATATGTGGTAAATCTATTGATGGGATTGATTGCCCATAATTTATAACTTGAACTACTGCAATATTTTCTTCAAACTTTGTTGTTACATCAACATAAAAACCATCTTTTCCATACTTAATTGCATTAGATAGTAAATTTTCAAATGCGCGAACTAACTTTCCTGCATCTGCATTTACTATTAACTTCTCCTCTGAAAAATTAATTCTATATTGCATATCTGCATGCTTAAATTGATATTCAAAACCTGCAACTACTTGACCTAGTAACTCTACCAAATTAATATCATCCTTATATAAATTAATAGTATTATTTTGCATTTTAGTAAGTTCAAATAAATCATTAATAAGTACATTTAATCCTTTTGCTTTTTCAAAGGCTATATTGGCATAATATCTAAGCCTTACTTCATCTTCATACTTATCATTATCTATAATTTCTAAATAACCTATTATAGAAGTTAGTGGAGTTCTTAAATCATGGGAAACATTTGTTATCAAATCACTTTTAGTTGCTTGAGCTTTTCTTTCCTCTATTGTTATCTCTTTAAGCTGCTTTGAGATGTTATTTATATTTTCCACTAAATTTTCAATATCACCTTTTGACTTAACTTCTATTAGTCTATCCAAGTCGCCACTCGCCATTGTTTCAGTTTCATCTATAATAGCTGCAAGGCTTTTAGATTTTCTATATGTTATAAGCAGGTATATCCCTGAAAATAATGCTATTCCAATGATTAGATAAGTATGATTTCCAAAAATATTATCGTTAATAATTCTCCAAAACTTAAAAATATAATTAACAAGCTGAATTTTGGTGTTCAAATATAAATAAATTAATATATTACTACCTATAAACAAAATTACATAAGTTAATAATGCTACACCTAATACATCTGCCAATGATAATAACCAGTATTTATAAAATCTTTTATTTTTCAATCTTATAGCCAACCCCCCATAGAGTATGAATTATCTTATTTCCTTCCATATAATGTTCTATTTTATCCCTAAGTCTACTCATATGAACCATGACAGTATTATTGGATTGAAAATATTTCTCTTTCCATACTCTTTCAAAAATTTCTTCCCCGCTAAAAACTCTTCCTCTATTTGTAGCCAATAAGTATAATATCTCAAATTCTCTTGCGGTTAAATCTACTTTATTATCCTCCACTGTTACCATATGCTTGCTTTTATCTATAACCATAGACTCAATTCTTATTTGATTTTCCGAAGTTTGCATTTTAATATTTAAAAAATATGTTCTTCTAAGTAATGCTCTTATTCTAACTGTAAGTTCTAATTGATTAAAAGGCTTGCATACATAGTCATCTGCACCAGTCATAATCCCTTGAATCTTATCCATATCTTCTGCTTTTGCACTTAACATCAGAATTGGTATGTTATAATTTTCTCTTACTTTTCTGCAAACCTCTAGCCCATCAATATCTGGCATCATTATATCCAAAACTATTAAATGAATTTCTTCCTTATGTAATATATCTAAAGCTTCCATGCCACAACTTGCCTTAAAGACACTGTATCCCTCATTTTTTAAATTTATTTCTAACAAATCTCTTATTTCTTTTTCATCATCTACTACAAGAATATTATTATTCATTTATTCCTCCAAATTTATTATCATTTTTCTAAGGCACATGAAAGAAAATAACAAGTCCAAAATGCCATGAATATTTTTCATCAGGCAAGGAGGTGGATTGTGCTCATAGCGAGCCTATTAGTACGATCTGCCGACGCGGGATGATGGAAAATAGGCTGGCAGATGGACCTGTTATTTTTTTGATTGTGCCAAGTATTCCTCTAATGTAATTTTATTATCATAAATATACTTAGCAGCTTCTTTCCCAACATATCTAATATGCCAAGGTTCATATTCAATACTTGTTATATTTTGCTTTCCATAAGGATATCTTATAATAAAACCAAACCTATAGCAATTTTCTGCAAGCCAATCTGCTTCTTTTGTTCCTTTTACAAAATTACCGCTTTTATTGGTAATATCAATGCATAATCCTGTTTGATGTTCACTAAATCCTGGTTTAGCTACATATGCATCTGCAAGCTTCTTTCCATTTGATTTCACTCTGCTAGTATAAACATCTTTTTGTGATTTATATGATCTGTAGCCTGAATTACCAAGTAATATAGTTCCGTCCTGTTTAGCTGCATGCACTAATTCTTCTATAGGCTTTGCAATAATTCCTACTACATATTTTTCTTCTTGGTGAGCTTCAGTGGCAAATGGTATATTTGGCATAGTTAATCCTTCTGGCTTGTAATCTTCACTTAAACCATGCTCTATATTTACTAGCACCAACTCTTTCCTTATACTCGTGTTATTTGGATTTACTAACTTATCTTTTTCATTTAAAGCAAGTCCAATTTTATTAAGGTTTATGTCCTTTAATTCTGAGGCCTTACCTTCCATGGCATACCATAATGCACAAATTACTATAACAAATATCAAAATCTTTTTGAATACACTTCTCATACTCTCTACTCCTCTTCTAACAACATAATCTAATTGTAGAAGATTCACCTTACGGCACTTATAAGAAATTCTTACGAAATCTTAAGTTTTTGATTTCAAGAAAAATTTTTCATATTTAATTCTTCCTCAAAATAAAAAAAGAATACTCAAAGCTCTTATTGCTTTAAGTATTCCTATTTTTTGTTTTTATCTTTTAACTAAAGGAAATGTAATAACATCCTTTATAGTATAATATTTTATTTCAATTAAATATTAGTATAATCACTCCCTATGCTCGTTTAGAGTAGTAGATAAGCATAGCAAGAATGACTTCCTGACTTCCTATATTTCTGTATGAATGAGTTGTATCAGCCTTAAATCTAATGGAATCACCTTCGTTTAAGGAATATACAGCATCACCAACTGTGACTTCGATATTTCCATTGAATACTGTTATATATTCTTCCGTTCCAGCAAGATGAGCTTCTGCTTGCAAACCGCCATCTGGAGCAATCACAATACGATAAGTTTCGAATAAACGTTGATCGTCAAAAGTGAACAACGGATAATTTATATACTTCCCGCTATCCTCAACAATTGGAGTGATATCGTTGAATGGCAGAATAGTTGCTTGTTTTTCGGATTGTTCAATTAGAGAAGTAAACGAAACCTTATACCCATTAGCAATTTTCCATAATACAGATAACGTGGGATTTACATCCCCCTTTTCAATTTGTGCTAACATACTACGAGATACTCCAGTCGTCTTGGCGGCTGCATCCAGAGTCAATTTCTTTTGTTCCCGAATAAGTTTTATATTTTGAGAAACCGTTGTATTAATATCCAAAAAATCTTCTCCTTTCATCTATTGACACTATATTGAACTAATAGTACAATAAATTAGAAATCCTGTATATTGTACTTTGAATACATTATATCATCACCATTTAAAGGAGGCAAATAAAATGTTTAGTTGGATCAATTTTCTCACATATGCGATAATTACAGCAATAACGCCTGGACCAAACAATATTATGTCCATGTCCAACGCAAGTCGTTTTGGTTTCAAAAAGTCACTACCGTTTAACATCGGAATATGGGCAGGATTTTCCGTTGTTATGCTTGTTTGCACACTATTTAGTAGTCTGCTCTCTTTCGTGCTGCCTACTATTAAAATGCCAATGCTTATTATTGGTGCCGCTTATATGCTCTATTTATCATGGAAAACATTCAATAGTTCACCAGAAATTGAGGAGAGTCATGCACGAAGTGGATTTTGGTCAGGTTTGGTTTTACAATTTGTTAATCCAAAGATCTACATCTACTGCATCATTTCAATGCAAGTATATATCTTACCGTATTATTCCAACCAATTACTTGCGCTGTTTGGATTTGCCATACTACTAGCATTTATCGGTTTTTTGCTTACGTTGTGCTGGTCAATTTTTGGGTCAATATTCAAGCAGATATTTTCAAAATACGCAAAGATAACAAATACTATTATGGCATTGCTATTGATCTATTGTGCAATATCTCTATTTTTGTAAAAACAGTAGATATCACAAACATTTATCATCAATCTTCCTCTAGAAACAACATAAAAAGGAGAACCTCTCTATCCGAACCTGCTTTTCCTCCATAACTTAAATACATTATTATTTAATATAGTTCTACCCTTCTCTATAAATAGGTGAATTCAAAGATTCAAGCCGAGTAATAGAGATCCCCAGTCTACGTGCTTCAGCAAGAGTATCGCGTACAAATATTACATTACTTTCGGCTTTTAAATTTTCACTCCCACTAGCACTTCTCATTATTTCTCTAGGTAGGTTCCCTTTAGCTAATGCTAATTTCATTGCAAAAGCCACAAGGCCTGCAGGTAAATTTACTGCAATACTTGTTATTGTACTAACCTTAGAGCCTTTAGCTCTCATAAGTGGTATGAGTTCCCTTAATATTAAAGCAAAATCTTTAAGGTCACTTGCAGAATCGAATAGATTATTTAATGAACCTACTTTTGAGGCTGCAGCCATTAAGCTTGCGTTAGTAATGAAGTGAAACCATAGCCAATTACGCATATCTTTCTTTTCAGATATACCAAAACCTGCATTTTTAAATAAGCGAGTCACTATATCATATCTATTTTTATTAGTAGTATCATCAATGAATCCCATAAAGATATTTTTCATGACCCCACCATCTAATGTGTTTTGATTTATAAAAGATCCACCAGCTCCAGGAAATCCCCAAACAACTTGTTCTTTTGGAATTGATCCAATTGAATTTAAAGGTTCATCAATAATATTATTAAACATTAAAACAGTTGAATTATTAACAAGTGGTTCTAACCAATTAATTATATTACTTAATTGATTATGATTTACACTAATCATAATCAATTCAAAATCATGATTAGATGATAGTTCTTCTATCATTTTAATTTTCCAAGCTTTATTTACTGAATTACCTTTTTTATTCTCTCTACCATCTAATATTTTTAAATTAACTATATCGCCATACTGATTGATTCTTCCGGCACGAACATAAAATGTCACATCATTACCTGCTTGTTCTAAAGCCCATCCATATTGTGTTGAAATTACTCCTCTGCCTATCATTAAAATTTTCATTATATTCACTCCTATTGTACACTTGTTATTTTCTTTCATGTACCTAAGATTCAAGTGTATGTTAATATAATATTAGATTACTCATAAAGCTACAACCAATAGATTTTTAGCTATGTTGTATAAACAACATTTTATTAAATCTGTTGTTTTGACAAAGGAGATTAATGATAAATTATGAATGAAAAAGACCCAAGAGCAGTAAGAACAAAAAATTTGATTAAAGAGTCGTTTATCCAATTACTTGAGGAAAAAGACTTTAAATACATAACGATTAAAGATATCACAACAAAGGCAACTATAAATAGAGCCACTTTTTATGCTCATTATTTAGATAAGTATATTTTACTAGAAGAACTCGTTATAGATTGTTTTGAAGAAATGTTACCAGGAGAAATTTTAAACGCTACAGATTTAAACGAAGAAATTATAAAGGAACTTATTTTATTCCTTTACGAATACAATATAACATTTTATCAAACACGTAAAATTGATTCTACATCTATAGCTTCTACTGTAGATAATTTATTAAAGTATAAAATAGACAATCTTATTGAAAAAATATTAAAAAGTATGACAGGTGGAGATGATTTAGAATGTAAAGACACAAATATATTAGTCAAACTGATTTCCTCATCAATATTTAGTTGTGCCCAATATTGTTATCTTAATAAGAATAATAAAGAATACAATATTGAAAAAACACTGAGCTTTATTATGAATGGAATAAAAGCAGTTAAATAAAATAATTTTCTATTTATGATAGCGTTCTCTGTATCAATAGAAAGTGATATAGTTTTTGATGCACCCCTTATTAGAATTGCGTAACAAAAAAATATCGCAAATTCATACTGAATAATGCGATATTTCAATTTATTATTATATTGATAATTTCTTATTATTATATTTTATACAAATTAATATCTAAATAGTTTTAGATATCTCCTCTAAATTCATAGCTGAAGAAGCCAATGCTTCCATTGCTGATGCTATTTCTTTAGTTGCTATAGATTGATGTTCTCCAAGACTCGAAGTTTCATTAATAACATTTAGCATATTGGCTGATTTTTCTTGAATATTTGCTAAAATTCTTTTAATATCTTTAGCTGAATTTGCACTATTATCTGCCATTTTACGGATTTCTTTTGACACAACAGCAAAACCTAGCCCATACTCACCAGCCCTAGCTGCTTCTATAGCTGCATTAAGTCCCAATAAATTAGTATTTGAAGCTATTGTATTAATAAAACTCAAAATATTCTCTGTACCTTTTATTTCATTTACGACATCTTCAGTTTTATCTTTTAAATTTGCTAAATTCTCCGCCAATGACATTGCAGAAGATGCTACTTCTTCAGTAGTTGCTGTTATTTCTTCAGCTGTTGATGCTATGTTTTGAGAAACGTTTTGTAAAGTTTCTTGTGCGATTAAAGTGGTACAGGTTGATATAGCACCTATTAATTTATTACTGTCGAAAATAGGGATTGCAATTGCCCTTATGGGAATTCCGTAAACTTCACTTGGTAAATTGGTGTGAAATTCCTTACCTGTATTAAGGCACTTAGCAACAGAACCTGCTTCTGCGACTTTAGAATTGACAACAATATTTAAGTTGAAATTTTTTCCCTTAACATATTCTAAAATAGTTCCTTTGTCATCTGTTATAATTACTGCACAATCTAATGGATTTAGTTTTTGAAATAATTCAAGATTTGATTTTAATGTAGTTAATACGTCCATAACATACCCCCCCTATACAACAGTTATTTACTCTTGTAACTCATTATAGCATATTTAATTTATATCGCATTATTCAATTTTCAAAGACCATTATTCTCATTAATTACTACACACTTTCTACACTTGAAGTTGTAGTATTGTTAGTCAAAATTAAATTACATTTTTTTGAATTCATGTTGTAATTACTTAATAGTATCTATGCGTTTCCAATTATGTTGAAAGGTTGTGATTTTATGGTTTGGCTTGTAATACCCATAATAATTATTGCAGAAATCTTTGCATTAATTTGGCATAGTAAGAATAACGAATAAACATAAAATGCCAATATAATATATTTTGTTATACGTAATATCTACATATTCAGAATTATCATATACAAATTCTTATAGTCACAGGATTTATCACAAACTTTATTATTGAAACAAAATAAGAAGGAGAACCTCCTTAATCTGGACATAGTTCACCTTTGTTACTTAAGAAATTATTGAGTTTTCATTGATAAAGGAAACTCGACTCGTATACACTCGCTGAGTAAGTGATTCACATCAAATCATAGATTTGAGTTCTCTACTTAAGTTCTATTGAATCTATATCTCTAGTTTTGTTTATTTTAATGTTGCTATTTCAAGATGGATTATTCTTAATATCACTATTAATCCCGTTTATTAATTTCATCTGTTATTAATGATTTTGAAATATACATCGCCTTTATTATGCTCTTAAGGCGAGTTTGATGAGCGGTACCCTCTGCAAATTTCAGCTGTGCTTTTTCACATTTGCTTATAATTGAAGATATTGGAGCTATTGCTTCTTTCAATTCCTCTTTTGTATATGTATCAATAACATCTTCATATGCTATTAATGATTTTGAAATATATAACGCTTTTATCCTATTCTTAAGAAGTGTGTGTTGTGAGGTACCCTCATGAAATTTTGGCTGTATTTTTTCACAATTACTAATAGTTGAGGATACAACCCGTAGTGCCTCTGCCAACTCTTCCATTGTATATTCTTTCATAAAGTTTTACCCCCTCAAAGTCTATTCATTTATATTCTATTACAATCGTCAACTTAATTATAGTAAAATTCACTTTGCATTAAAATTAATTTGCTCAACAAAAAACACCGATTATTTTATATTTTACATATGAAATCAGTGTTTCTTCGTTTTTAATAATTATTTTGAAATAACTTCTACTCCCTCTTCTGTTACAAGAACTGTATGTTCCCATTGTGCTGAAAGAGAACCATCCCTTGTAAGAGCTGTCCATCCGTTATTTTCATCTATAAATATTTCATAACTTCCGGCATTTATCATTGGTTCAATTGTAAATACCATTCCAGGTGCTAAAACCATATCTGTTCCTCTTCTTCCAAAATGAAAAACAAATGGTTCTTCATGAATATCTAACCCAACTCCATGTCCTCCAAAATCTCTAACAACTGAATATCCATTACTTTCCGCATATTCCTGAATTGCCGCTCCAATGTCTCCTAGAAATCCCCAAGGTTTAACTTCTTCCAATCCTTTATTTAGACATTCTTTAGTTACTTGAACTAATTTCTTAGCTTCTTCATTTACTTCACCAATCATAAACATCCTTGATGCATCTGAATAATATCCATTTAATATAGTAGTTGCATCTACATTTACAATATCACCACTTTTAATGATGACATCTTTACTTGGTATTCCATGGCATACCTCATTGTTTATTGATACACAAATACTTTTAGGAAATCCATCATAATTAAGAGTTGCTGGAATTCCACCATTAGATACTGTATAGTCATATGCTAATTTATCTATTTCCTCCGTTGTCATACCTTCTTTGATGTTCTCACTAATTAAATCTAGAAGAGCATTATTAATTTCAGCACTCTTTTTTATTCCTTCAATTTGTTCTTTTGTTTTTATAAGATTTTTCGTTGGTACTATATATCCTTTTCTTTTTAAGCCACTTAACTTTTTATCAAATTCTAAATGACAATTTTTATATTTCAATCCACTTTTGCACCAACATAAATCATTCCTGTTTAATATCATGATATTACTCCTTATTTAAATTATTTAATTGACCCTCCATGAAAATAACATTCAAAAACTTTAATGTCATCAAAATATATTTCCTCATATCCTTGAAACCAGTTAAATTCCCCATTTATAATACAATGATATTTATACTGTCCATTTTGATAAATAATAGGACCTCTATATGGATTATCCTCATTCACTAAGCTCAAAGCTTCCTTTAAAAAACTACCCGAAAATCTTTCATCTAAAACTCTTCCAGTATAATTCATTGACCAAAATGGAATATCATCTTGCCATAAACCTTCTTCTCCTGAAAATCTTTCTCCACCTAAATAAGTATCAATATATTTTAAGTTTCTCTCTGCATATTCTAAATCATGAGAATTGGGTCTTGAAGATTTACCTTCTGGGCCTTTTCCAGCATATGTGGATTTTTTAGCCCTGCATAAAAAATCAATTATACTTTCATTTATATAGTTAACTTTATTTTCTTCAATACACAAGCGACAATTTTCTTCATAATCATTAACTAATTTATCAATGCTTACTTTAAAGAAATCACTTAATGCAATTAACCTAGCTATATCAGGATAAGACTGCCCTACTTCCCATTTTGCAACTGCTTGCCTTGATATACCTAAGAATTCAGCTAATTTTTCTTGTGATAGACCCTTTGCTTTTCTAAGTGTTTGCAATTGTTCTTGAAAACTCATAGTTAATCCCTCCGAGTATTAGTATACTTACAATATTATCATGTTTCTACCACTTAAATATAACAAAACTGACAACCAAAAGTTGCTTTCTGTGAAAAATAACTTGGAAATACAATACTAATCTTTTCATCTCCATTCTAACAGTCCCACTGATTTTCCTTCATATCAACATGATTCTCATCTTTAAAGGATACACCTTCTTCTAATAGCAGAAATCGTTGTTCCTGCCACCCCGGTGCCAACCTTCCAGCATGATTTACCACACGATGACATGGATATCTCCCATAAAATTCTGCCTGGCTAAGAACCTTCCCGACAAGCCGTGCATTTTTGTCTCTGCCAATAAGGCTGGCAATTTGTCCATATGTAGCTACTTTCCCTTCAGGGATTTCTTCCACAACGGAAAGTATTTCATAAATTAATTGTTCATTCATAATCTTTTTCATATATTCACCTGTGATACAAATTCTTTCTTGGAGATATTGTGATATTTTTGCCCCATATTTTAATATTTGTCCTTTTCTCCCATTACTCTACTCAAGTATTTCCACATATCCTTCTGTTCCATTTACCCTGATTCTCTGTCCGTCTTTTATAAGCTTTGTAGCATTCTCTACGCTAACCACTGCTGGAAGCCCGTATTCTCTTGCAACTACTGCTCCGTGGGTCATCATTCCGCCAACCTCTGTAACCAATCCCTTAATACTCACAAACACTGGTGTCCAGCTAGGGTCAGTAAAAGTAGTAACTAGAATATCCCCTTTCTCTATATTGGCGTCCTCGATTCTAAGTATTATTCTTGCCCTGCCTTCAATTGTACCTGTTGATACAGCTACTCCTGCCAAAGCACCTTCTGGAATCTTACTTGTGTCATATTGACTTGATATAATTTCCCCATCGGATGTAATTACACGAGGAGGTGTAAGCTTCTCATAAATTTCATAGTCTTCTTTTCTTTTCTGTATGATGCTGTAATCTAATTTATTAGTTTTAATAACCTCTCTAAGTTCTTCATATTCAAGATAGAATATATCACCTGGTTCCTTTATGAGCTCCTGCTTTATTAAGCTTTCAGCTTCTTTCATAATAACCTGCTTCACAATCCATTCATACCATATTAATGCATACTTGTTAAATTCACGGTATCCAGCATAATTACGAAGAACACTGATTGCCTTCTTTGCCTTTTTAGCTTTCCCTCTCCCTCCTGGCATCTTTTCAAGCTTTCTTAAAATATCCTGCTCCTTCTCTTTAGCTTCCTTGAGCCCCTGCTCAAATTTAGCTTCATGAGCATTAGGAGGATAAACCCTAATATTGCCCAAGATCAATGGGACCAAAATTGTTGGCCTTTCATTCCATCTAGTTCTGCTTATATCTATTTCCGCAGAGCAACGCATGCCGTATTTCTTCAGGAATTCCCTTATTGCATCCCTTACTTCAATTCCTCCTTTGAGCTTTACAAGATCTTCAAAAAAGGTTTCATCATTAGGATTTTCCAAATATCTAACTACCTCTGGATACTTTCTCACTACGTCTGATACATCCAAAAGTTCAAGCCCCATTTCTGAGGTAACATTATTAGAAACAGATTGAGCAAGAGTATCCGCTGGATTCTTTTCTCCTAGCCATTTTCCCAAATTCTTATTAATCCAGCTGGAAGCATAGGCTCCGGAAAAAACAACTCCATAAGTGTCCATCATATTGTCCTTTATTTTAGCCATGCTATTCTCAACAAAATCAAAGAGCTCCATACCTGAAATCTTCTGTGCCTGCTGCTCTAAATCCGTTATCATTGCCCTACTGCGAGCCATATAGAATTCTGCAATAGCAGGATCATTTTTCCTGTAGCATTCTATAGTTTTTGCAAACCACCTAACAGCCAATTTGACAGAAATCATTGATTTCTTTGATTTATAAAGATTTTTCATAATATCTTCTCGTTTTAAAACATTGTAATAGGCATTCTGCATAAGAACATCTACCGTCGCAAGCCCTTTGACAAAAAACTTTCTCATAATAGGTGATCGTAATTCATTGGATGAATCTACATATATTCTTCCGCCTGCATAATACATTGGTGTATCTACCATCATCTTAAATAAAACCGCAAAGAAAGTCATGCTTAAGGGTGACATTGCCTCAGTCATCATCTGCCTATGGCCAAAGGAAAAGAATACATGAGTTTTATCATCCTTAACTTTCGGTACAGGATATAAAGTAGTAATAGGACGACTTTGGACAATATATATCTTATCTTCATAGAGACACCATTCTATATCTTGTGGGAATCCAAAATACTTTTCTATTTTTCTTCCTGTTTGTTCAAGCTGTAAAATCTGCTGATCTGCCAGAGTTTGAGTATTCTGCTTATTAACCTCAATTTCCTTCTGCTCAGTTCCACCTTGAGAAAGTCCATAAATGGCTAGTTTCTTGGTAGATATCTTTTTATCTATAATCTTGCCTTCTTTAACTTTATAGATATCCGCGTTTACAAGTCCTGACACTAGGGCTTCGCCAAGGCCATAGCTTGCATCTATTGAGAGAACCTTTCTGTTGGCACTTATAGGATCTGCTGTAAACATAATTCCTGAAGCCACTGGGAAAACCATCTTTTGTATAACCACAGAAAGATATACTTTGCAGTGGTCAAAGTTATTTTGCATACGATAGATTACCGCTCTGTCTGTAAATAACGATGCCCAGCATTTGCTTACATGATGAAGAATATCATCTCTTCCTATTATATTTAAATAGGTGTCCTGTTGTCCTGCAAAGGAAGCAAGAGGTAAATCCTCAGCAGTAGCACTTGAACGAACAGCATAGGCATTTCTTTCACCAAACTTTTTAATAAATGCTGTAATCCCTTCATCTATATCTTTTGGAATAATGATGTTTTCAATTAGTCTACGGATTTGTCCACTGATTTTACCTATTTTTTCTCTATCTTCTACTTTAAGATGAGATAATTCTTCTAGAAAGTAGTTAAACTCCTTATTATTCTCAATTACTTTTTTATAGGCTTCAGTAGTAACACAAAAACCTTCAGGAACCTGTATCCCCTCAATTCTTGAAAGCTCTCCAAGGTTAGCACCTTTTCCTCCTACTACTGGAATCTGTAATTTATTAATATCTTTAAAACTTAATAAATATGAACTCATACCCATTCTCCTTTCAAATACTATTTATTGAAAGTAATTTTCCATTCCCTACTTACATGCCTACAAATATTCTTCTCTGTAGAAGTTATTTTTAAGCATATCCAAGCACGCATTAAATTCTTCCAGCATGTTATCAAAATTAATTTCTTCTTTATTGGACATTTCTTTTGTATACCCCTCCGCCATCCACAAAAGCATTTTCATAAGAAGCCTAAGATCTACCCCTCCTTTAAACCTGGATGTATCCATGCCATCAAAAGCTATTTTATTTCTAAAATCTTCTGTAACTCGAATTGGTACTGAAGCTGGTATACCTGCCGTAGCAAGTTCTCTTTCTCTTAGATTGTGGAGTGTATGTTCCGCAGAAGCAGTTATTTCCTTTAAATCAAGTGGCTGTTCTTCGAATACATCCACATAAAAATTATGTCCGACAAAATCTACAGTATCAATAAATCTCTTACCTCCAGCCTTTGCAAGGTTTTCCCAAAAATGTGGTACAGCAACAGTACTTTCTGGAACAGAACCAAAGCCAATCTTTATCGGTATATTCCTCTCTTGTATCTCTTTTTTTGCAGCAATTAAGTCTTACCCTAACTAAAACGACTATCCACATAACTACCTGTAACCAGTATCAATCTCCAATGCAAAAAAGTCTACATCATTTATGGTAAGTACTGTTTTAATTATTCAATTAGATTATTATACCTTCAAAATGATCCATTTCATGTTGAATTATTTGTGCTGTAAATCCAGCAAACACTTGCTTTTGCTTCTTAAAATTTCTATCAAGATACTCAACTTCTATCATTTCATATCTCTTTGTTTTTCTAAAGCCAATTAAAGATAAACAACTCTCTTCTGTTTCATAAAGTTTTTTCTTCTTTAATATAACTGGATTTATCATAGGCACTATAAGGTTGCCTACAGAAAACACCAATATACGCTTTTTTACTCCAATCATATTACCAGCCAATCCAACACAATGCTCTAAGTTTACTCTTAACGTATCTATTAAATCATCAATTACTACTATATCATTTTTAGTTGCCTCTTCTGATTCTTGTCCTAAAAACAATATATCTTTTACAATTGGTTTTATCATAATTTACACCTCTTTTTTAGCTATATTTTTTATAAAAAATAAGATTTGATTTTAAAATGAAAATTTCAATTTGTTATTTTCCCAATGATGATATTGCATCTGCAATTGTCGGTGTTGAACTTCTTATAAATCTTTCTGTTGCCCCAGCAACAAATTTACGTGTTAAAAGTCATCCCACATTACACATTAAATAACTTCTAATACCAATTGTAACATAGCTTTTATCCTTCTCAATTCCTCTGAACCCGTTTTCAATACCTCCTGTGTAGTTTTAGCGCCTCCTGGTAAATGTTCTATTGCTGCAACATTAAAAAATTCTGTTTTGCTAGACACTGGGCACAACGCGTAAATTTATTATTTTTATATCTTCATATTTATTTAGCATATACAAAATAAAATTTGATCCTA
>LIDZ01001417.1_pt1 | contig 86115 bp, 91 predicted proteins | sample 644651 | NCBI WGS metagenome assembly LIDZ01 (sample SAMN03856242, study PRJNA289617) | food metagenome | isolation source: wine grapes on drying loft during traditional withering process | host: Vitis vinifera cv. Corvina | place: Italy: Gargagnago di S. Ambrogio di Valpolicella | collected 2014-01
ACTACCGGCGATACTGGAGTTACCGGAGCAACTGGCATAACCGGAATTACTGGTTCTACTGGAGTTACTGGCGCAACTGGCGTAACCGGAACTATTGGTGTTACTGGAGTTACCGGAACTACCGGAGCTGCTGGTGCAACCGGAGCTACTGGTGCAGGAAGCTTATTAAATTCAGCGCAGAGTAGTAGTACAGTAGCCCTTACTCTTGCCACTCAAACTTCAGTTCTCTCATTACCAGTAACTACTACTACTGGTCAAAGAGTAAAATTGGACTCTATGGTAGAGATTGAAATAACAACAACTGCTCTTCTTAATTATAGCTATTTAATCACTTATGTATTATTCAATGGTACTGCATCTGTTGCAACCTTAACTGTTGAAAAAGAAGATAATAATATAGCTGGTTCAAGGCTTTTATCTGAAATTCCTGATATGACCTGGGTTGATACACCAATAACAGGTACTACCACTTACCAAATTCTCATTACGGTTACTGGTACTAATATTTCAACTGCTACTGCTAATACTAGAGCATTAAATGCAATTATCTTCTGATAATTAAAGTTATAAATGAGATTGCCTGTCTTATCCTAGACAGGCAATCTTTTTTTATAAATCAAAGTTTGTATCAAAATATTTTTGTTACCATATTATATAATGTAAAACTTAAAGAAGGTGATTATTTGATAACGATTAGTCTTTGCATGATTGTTAAAAATGAAGAAGATTCAATAGCACGCTGCTTAGAATCAGTAAAAGACATAGTTGATGAGATAATAATTGTTGATACTGGATCCAATGATAAGACAAAGCAAATAGCTAGTAGCTACACATCGAAAATTTATGATTTTGAATGGATTGATGATTTTTCTGCTGCAAGGAATTTTTCTTTTAGCAAAGCTACTAAGGATTATATTTCTTGGTTAGATGCAGATGATGTTTTATTACCTGAAGATGCAGAAAGATTCAAAATTTTAAAGAAAACTTTAGATCCTTCTGTTGATTCTGTAACAGCAAAATATAATATAGGTTTTGATGAGTATGGAAATGTAACCTCAACTTACAGACGTAATCGACTAGTTAAACGAAGTAATAATTTTATATGGTATGGTTTTGTTCATGAATATTTGGAAGTCGGAGGCAATATAATCAATAGCGAAATTGCCATAACCCATAGAAAATTTAAACAGACACCAAAGCGAAATCTTGAAATTTATCAAAGCAAATTAAAACAAGGACTAAAATTTACTCCAAGAGATATACTTTACTATGGTAATGAATTATATGACCATAAGATATATGATGAAGCTTTAAAATATTACAATAAATTTTTAGATTCCAAACAAGGCTGGTTTGAAGATAACATTCGAGTTTGTGAAAAGATATGTGATTATTATCAATCAGTAGATAACGTAGAAGAAGGCAGAAAATATGCTTTTAGAAGCTTTGAATATGATACTCCAAGAGCTGAAGCTTGTTGTAAAATTGGTTTTTCTTTTCTACACGAGAAAAAATATAAACAATCAGCTTTTTGGTATGAAGAGGCTGTAAGACTTGAAAAACCAAAAGATAGTTGGGGATTTTTCAGTGATGAGTGTTGGACATGGCTACCCCACTTACAACTATCTGTTTGCTATGATAGACTAGGAGACTATAAATTAGCATATGAGCATAATGAAGTTGTTAGCAAATTTAGACCTAATGATGAGCGTATGTTATATAATAGAAAATATTTTCAAGGGCTAGGTTTTAATTAAGATAATATATATTATCTTAATAACTGTCTAGTTTTGTTGTATCTTAATCATATATAGCTCATAATCTCCCCTATTTTTATTAAGCAGGAACTATACAAAAAGTTATTAGTTCCTGTTTTTCCTTTTAAGCTACTTTTAGCAATTCATACACTATAAGTATTCTTAAAATAATCTCTGTAACAATCACACAATATATGCCATAGAATATTATTGATTGTAGATATATTTAATTCCAGATTTAAATTTATTTTTTATACTAATATAATAATTATTAAATGGAGGTAAAAATGAAAGATAATAAAATAGCATTTATTACCTGCGTAAATGATGAAGATTCATATTTAAGGAGCTCAGAGTATATCGAGAATCTTCGAGTACCTGAATCTATAGAAATTGAAATGATAGCAATAAGAAATGCTAAAAGTATGACTTCCGCATATAATGAAGCTATGCAAAAAAGTGATTCTAAATATAAGGTCTATCTTCATCAAGATGTCTATATCCAAAATGAAAATTTAATCAGCGATATATTAAATATTTTCAAAAGTGATACAGATATAGGTCTTATAGGAATGGTTGGAGCAAAGATTATTCCTGTATCAGGAATATGGTGGGAAGATCATTTGAAAGTTGGAAAGGTTTTTGACAGCCATAGCGGATCTCTAGAATTGCTAAGCTTTAATGAAGTCACAGGACTTTATACTGAAGTTACAGGAATAGATGGTCTCATAATGATAACACAATACGATTTACCGTGGAGAGAAGATATTTTTGATGGATGGCATTTTTATGATCTTTCACAAAGTCTTGAATTCACTCGAAAAAAACTTAAAGTTGTAGTTCCAAATCAAAAAGCTGTATGGTGTGTTCATGATTGCAGTTATGTAAATATAGCAAATGGATTTGATGAATATAGAACTAAATTTTTATATAATTATTCTAAAGATATATTTCCTTTAGTTAGCATATTAATACCTGCTTACAATCAAACAAACTATCTTGAGCAAGCTCTTAATTCTGCATTAAATCAGAGCTATATAAATACAGAAATTATTATATGTGATGATAGTACAACTAGCGATGTACAAGAGTTAGTTGAAAAATATATGCTAAAAACTGATAAAATCAAATATATTAACAATGGTGGTCCATCTGGCTTTAGAGGTAAGATTAATCTTGGAAAATGTTTTGCAGCTTCCTCTGGAGAATATATAAACTATTTATTTCATGATGATCTCTTTAGCTCAAATAAAATAGATAAAATGATTAATTACTTCCTTTATGACGATACACTGTCTCTAGTAACAAGCTATAGAAAAATGATTAATGAAAATAGTGAATATCTTAGTGATAATTTCAGAACAGATTGTCAATATCCTTATGATACTCGCTTAACTGGAGAAGAAGCAGGAAGAAAGATTCTTTTTTCTATGATTAATTATATTGGTGAATTAACTACTGCTATCTTCAAAAAAAAGACACTAAATTTTGAATTAACTGATTATAATATTATTGATTATGATAAGTATAAAATATATTGTTTAGGCGATATATCTTTATGGCTGAAATTATTAAAAAATGGAAATATGATTTATATCTCTGAGTCTTTAAGTAATCTCAGAATTCATGGCGCTCAGAATACTCAAGATAAAGTCTTATCACTTTGGGCCTCAATTGATTTTTTTCACATGATTATTTCTTGCTATGAAAATAAAGTATTTATTAACAATAGAAAAGAACTCTTAGAAATCCTTATTAAATGGTATAAGGAATACTTTGACGATCTAATTAAACTTAGTAATCAATATAATGACGACTCTAGAAATAATGATGAAATCATGAAACTTAAGGATGAATATAAAAATTGCTATACTAAATTTATCAATATATTATTTAAATAATTATAGATAAATATTATAATATTTCACTTAATAGATCACTATTTTAAAATCATTACATGCATATTCAATTAAAGAAGATAAAATGTATAAGTACAATTTTCAATCCTTTGTATAAGATAGTATTGATATTTATGTAACTATTACATCAATGTTATTGTAAATAAGTATAATAGGAGGTTAATCTATGGATAATAGTAATTTAGTCAGTGTGCTAGTATTATCTTATAATAACTTACAATATATTAATGAGTGTTTAGATTCAATTTTACAGCAGGATTATCCCTATATTGAAATTATTATAAGTGATGATTCTTCTAGTAATATTCAAAAAGAGGACCTAGAAAAATATATACTTGATAATAAAGGAAATAATATAGTAAACTATGTTATAAATCAAAATCTATGTAATTTAGGAACCGTAAAGAATTTAAATAAAGCAATTAGTTTAGCAACTGGTAATTATTTTGTTAACTTTTCTTGTGATGATGTATTCTTTGATAATAAGGTCATAAGTAGTATTGTGGACTTCTATTCAAATACAAATTATCTGGTAGCAGTTGGATCTGTAGCCATGTTTGATGAACAGCTAAAAGGATGTTTATTAACAACGCCTACAAAGGAATACATTAAATATACTTATGGTAATCCTATTGATTGCTATAAACAGCTATGTATTGGTAATTTTATTCCTTCACCAGGTATGTCCTACAAAAGGGAACTTATAAATAGATATGGAAAATATGATGAAGAGTATAAGCTACTGGATGATTATACCTTACAAGAAATGGATGCGGTATAGGTTTTTTAGATCGTTTTATCGTAAAATACAGACAAGGTGGTATCTCGACTAATAGAAGTACTAGCACCGCTAAAATATTTGATGATGATTTTGCTTTAACTAGAAAAAAAGAAATTTCACCTTATTTAAGTTTAATCAAGGATGTTATATATAAATAAACTTATTTAAAAATAGATATAAAACCTTTCAAAACAAATTTTATAAAGTAATATATATTTAATTTTAAGATTTGAATAAAAGATTTATTCAAATCTTATTTGTATCTATTATCTAAAAATAACTTAGGTACATTTTTTTCAATTATGCATAAAATATGAGTATAATGAAAATTTGCAAAAATCATAGATTTTTTGTAATAAATTAAATATGAATTATGTAATTCAATATGGGGGAAGTAAGTATATGAATAAAAAAGATAAAATAGTTATAGTTGGTGATGGCGAATTTGCAGAAATTGCTTATGAATATTTCACCTATGACTCTTCTTATACTGTAGCAGCTTTTGCTGTAGAAAAGCAATTTATTACTAAAGATAGTCTTTTTGGATTGCCCGTTATAGCTTTTGAGGAAATAGAACAATTATATTCTCCTAAAGAATATAAAGTATTTACCGCTATAACCTTTACTAAATTCAATAGAGTCCGTACTAGGTTATATAATGAAGCTAGAAATAAAGGATATGGTTTCGTATCCTATATTAGTTCAAGAGCTTTTGTATGGAGAAACGTAAAGATAGGTGAAAATTCCTTTATTTTTGAAGATAATACCATTCAATATAATTCTGAGATTGGAAATAATGTAGTACTTTGGAGTGGCAATCATATAGGCCATAGAAGTAAGATAAAAGATAATTGTTTTATAAGTTCGCATGTCGTTGTTTCTGGCTATTGTGAAGTTGGTGAAAATAGCTTTCTTGGAGTTAATTCAACCTTTGTAAATAACATCTCGATTGGAAAAAATTCCTTTGTTGCAGCTGGAGCTCTTATTACTAAAAATTATGGAGATAATCTATTTTTAAAAGGAAGCCCTGCAAAACCTGAAAGTAAAAGTTCTTTGGATCTATTTAATATCAATGAATAAAGGAGAGATATCTATTGAAATGGGAAAAAAAAGGGTTAATATACAGTCCTGATTTAAGTATTGATTGGAGAAATAATTCTGCATTAACCCCTACTCCAATTGTTTTAGATGATGAGACAATAAGGATTTATGCAGGCTTTAGAGATAAAAATGGTGTTAGTAGAATTGGATATGTAGATGTTAATGGAGATAATCCTTCAGAAATAGTAAAAATTTCTGAAAAACCTGTTTTAGATGTTGGAAAGCCAGGAACTTTTGACGATAATGGCGTAATACTTGGGGATTTAATAAAGTTTAATAATAAATTATATATGTACTATGTAGGTTTTCAACTAGTTGAAAAAGTTAAATTTTTAGCTTTTACAGGACTCGCTATTAGTAGTGATAATGGAGAAAGCTTTATTAGATACAGTAACTCTCCTGTTTTAGATAGAAGTGATGAAGAACTTTATATAAGAGCTATTCATTCAATTATGTATGATGATGGAGTTTGGAAGGCTTGGACTGGAACTGGTAACGACTGGCAAACAATAGATAATAAAACTTTTCCAAAATACGATATAAGATACTACGAATCTCAAGATGGTATAAATTTTAATGATGTAGGTATTAATTGCATAAATCCAAAAGATCGTGAATATAGAATTGGCCGTCCAAGAGTCTACAAAATTAATGGTAAATATATTATGTTCTATACCTATGGTACCTTGGATAAGGATTATCTGTCTGGATATGCAGAATCCTCAGATGGCATAAACTGGACAAGAAAAGACAAAGAAATAGGAATTAATTTAAGTATTAGCGGTTGGGACTCTAAACATTTAGCATATCCCTCAATTATAACTTTCAAGGATAAAACCTTCATGTTTTATAATGGCAATGATATGGGTTATGATGGTTTTGGCTATGCTGAGTTAATTAAGTAATTATAGGAAGTGAACCTAAAATTCGATGGATTTATTTATAGAAAGATTTAGCTCTAAAAGTGATAATAAATGGGATAATTTCATTGAGAAAGATAGTGTAAATGGAACTTTTCTTCATAGCAGAAAATTTTTAAACTACCATAAAGATAGATTTAATGATTATTCTTTGATAATAAAAAAAGGTGAAAATTTTGTTGCCTTAATTCCTGCCTGTGAAGTAATTGACGATAATAAAAAAATATTTTATTCCCATAAAGGAAGTACTTTTGGAGGAATAGTAATTAATAATAAATTTAATAATCTTAATCATATTGATAATGTATTTAGTATTCTAGAAGAATATTTGGAAAAGCAAGACTTCGATAAGATAATTCTTAAAAACACCCCAGAAATATTCTGCTGTGGTAATACAAATCTCTTAGATTATTTTTATTTTAAATATGGTTATAAAAATTATAACGAATTAAGTCTATATATTGATTTTAATAACTATTCCTCAATTATAGAAAATAACTTTTCAGCCTCTAAAAGAAGAGACTTGAAATATAGTTTAAAATACAACTTACAATTTAAAATACTAGAAACTGATGATGAAGTAATTGATTTTTATAAATTGTTAGTGATATCACTTAGAAAGCATAATACTAAGCCTGTACATTCACTAGAAGAATTACTTGATTTTAAAAATATCAGATTTAATGATATCGTAAAATTTTATGGAGTATATTATGACCATACTCTTATAGCAGGTAGTATGGTATTTAATCTCAATAATAGTGTTTTTCATACTCAATATCTTGCTTCTGATCCTATTTATTCTAGTTATTATCCTATGAATTTTTTAAATTATAATTTAATTAAAGAAGCTTATATAAATAACTTTAATTTCTTTTCATTTGGAATAAGTACTGAAGATAAAGGAAAAATTCTTAATACTTCTCTAGCCCAATTTAAAGAAGGTTTTGGTGCCATAGGCTCTATCAATCGTACCTACTATAAAGAATTAAATTAAAAATCCTGAGGTGATCAAATGTTTAATTGTTCCCTATTTAAATTTTTAAGTATAAATAGTAAATATGGTAATTTAACACCTATAGAGGAACTTGTTGATGTTCCTTTTGATATAAAGCGAATTTATTATATCACAAAAGTACCCCAAGATATATCACGAGGCTTTCATGCTCACAGAAAACTTCATCAAGTACTCATCTGTCTTAATGGTTCTGTAAAAATAAAAGTTAAAAGTCCAAAGGAAGAAACTGAATTTATATTAGATAATACATCAGTGGGTCTATATATAGGTCCATATATTTGGAGAGAGATGTATGATTTTAGTGAAAATACAGTTCTTTTAGTCCTCGCATCTGATTATTATAAAGAAGATGATTATATACGAAATATTGACTTCTATATGAAAGAAGCTCTAAATAGATATTAAGAAGGGATTTTATGAAAATACCATTTGTAAATTTTGAACCAATGCATAATGAGATAAGAAATGAAATTATGGATAGTTTTAAAAAAATATACGATAGAAATTGGTTTGTCTTAGGCCCAAGTGTAGACGCTTTTGAAAAAGAATTCTCCAAGTACTGCAATGCTGATTATTGTATAAGTTGCGGAAATGGATTAGATGCACTTTCCATTATTTTAAGAGGATATGATATAGGCGAAGGTGATGAAGTTATTGTACCATCGAACACTTATATTGCTACTGCCTTAGCAGTTTCTTATGTTGGTGCTAGAGTGGTTTTGGTTGATCCTGATATTCAAACCTTTAATATAGATATAAATAAAATCGAAGTGGCGATTACTAAGAAAACTAAAGCTATTATTGCTGTTCACTTGTATGGTAGACCTGTAGAGGCCGACAAAATAAAAGTGTTATGTGAAAAATATCATCTAAAATTTATAGAAGATGCAGCTCAAGCTCATGGTGCTATGTATAATGGAAAAAAAATAGGAAGCCTTGGGGATGCAGCTGGATTTAGCTTTTATCCCGGAAAGAATTTGGGAGCATTAGGAGATGGTGGAGCTATTCTCACTAATGACAGTATTTTGGCACAAAAAGTACGTGCTATACGGAATTATGGTTCAACCACTAAATATTATAACGAGTATAAGGGCGTTAATTCAAGGCTTGATGAAATACAAGCAGAATTTTTAAGAATAAAGCTTAAGTATCTTGAGAAATGGAATAATGACAGACAAAGAAGCGCTAAGCTCTATCTTGAAGGAATTAATAACAGCAAAATAGTTCTTCCATGCATAAATTCAGTTGATGAGTCTATATGGCATGTGTTTATAGTGAGAACAGAATACAGAGATGATCTAAAGAATCATTTAAAAGATAATGGAATCGAAACTTTAATTCATTACCCAATCCCTATACACCTCCAAAATGCATATAATGATTTAGGATATAATGTTGGAGATTTCCCAGTGGCAGAGACCATCTCAAAGACCGTATTAAGTTTACCATTATGGTATGGAATGAGTGAGGGCGAACTTAATTATGTAGTAGGTGCTTTAAATCATTGGTAAATATGAAATAATATTAAAAATATATTATTTTTCTAGATATATATATACGCAATACAGGCCTACATCTATATTGTAGGTCTGTTTTTATGCAAATATTTAATTGTTATTAAATGCTCTACCTAGGCTTAATTATTATTTATCTGTTTTGCAACTTCATTTGCAGCTATCATTCCAGTTTGAAGGGCTCCTTGCTGACTTACATGCTTTTGTGAAATATGCTCCCCTGCAAAAAACACCTTGCCTCCCATTTCTGGAACTGTTACTGCATAGGAAAAAAGTGTTTTATCCTCTGGCTTTGATAATGCTCCTGCAGCCCATATATACTGTATATCAGACCAAATTAATGACTTATAGTCAATAAGATTTTCATCAATATAATGAGGCGGAAGGTTATAGATTCTTTCTATATATTTTATAACATCGCTAATCTGTAGTTCAGGGTTCTCATTTCCAAATCTCATTGCATTCTGGCACCAACTGTAACTTGCAAGTAAAACACCTGCTTCTTCAGGGCTTGAGCCAGGCTTTAACGCCCATTTTTTAAATTTATTAGGTATAGCTTTTGCATGGTCCGATGGATAATAAATCGAACTTAATGGAAGATCGGTAAAAGAGCATCCTCCTACTATCTTTTTTGATGGACTTCCTGTTTCCCAAAATCGTTCCTTCAGATATAGGTATATCTTGTGGGCTACTTCATAATTCATTTCATTTATAGCCTGCATCTTACTTGTCGTAAACAGAGGTTTTATTTCCATTCTTCTCATACTTGAAAATGGTATAGCACATATTACATAATCGAATTCTCCAGATCTTTCTTTATTATCTCTATAATCCATGTATTTCAGTATAGCTTTATCTTTTGAAGAAGAATTATATATTCCACTAACAGGGAAACCCATTTTTATTTCTATTTCCCCTAATTGTTCTTTAGAAATGCCTTTATAAGCCTCTTCGTTTTTGTCACAAAGTGCTTCATATAATGAATGAGGTAAATTAATCATACCATCTGTAATCCGGTAAGTATATTCAAAATCTGCTGTATAATATTGCTGAAGAATTTCAGTGAGACTCAAACTAAAAAACTGTTCTTTACCTTCCAAATGTCCAATCATTGATATTGAATCTTGACTAAGATCTACATTTTCAAGTGCATTTCTATAACTTAATTTATCTATGTCCTTTATATTCTTTGAATATTCAGATTTAACCTGAATTAGTTCTTTTCTTAATTCTGCTGTAAGAGAGCTTAAATATTTTATATATATCTTTTCATGGAGTTCAAACCATGTTTTTTTTCTCTCAATTTGGCTTAAATTAAACTTAGGATATATATTGCTTTCAACACCTTTTCCTTTAGCATCATTAACCGCCCGTTCATCTCTAATATAAAACAGAGCATTATCATTATGATTTACAAAAGGGCTTGTATTGATTTTAAAAAGATTTATATAATGCCAGACAGTCTCATGAGATACGGGTATACTCATTGGTCCTAATTCACCATAATGCTTTTTATTTCTGCCAAAGTAATAAGTGCATACCCTTCCGCCTATTCGCTGGCTTGCTTCAAACAAAGTGATGTTACATCCTATTTTTCTAAGTTCAAAGGCAGCCGCTAGCCCTGCATCTCCGGCACCAATTACTGCTACTTTAATATTTTTACCACACCCTGTTTGACAAATATTTGTTATATCTTCCGGAGGACTCATTAAATCATTTATATTGCCTAGATCATCTGATCTATTTTGTATCTTGAGTATATATTCAAGCATCGCATATCTTTCGGAATCACTAGGATTATCTACTTGATAAGGATAGTTTGAATTATTATAAGAATTCATAACTTTCACATCCTAATATTTTTTATTACATATATAGTTATATATGTACTGCATCCTTAATTCCCTATTATCTTAATCTATAGATTCTCTTGATTTCTTCCAACAGTTTTTCTATATCCCAAAAAGTATTAAAATATCCTAGGCTCACTCTGACCGTACCAGCATATTCTGTACCAATCACGTCATGTATTAATGGCGCACAATGGTAGCCTGTTCGTACAGCAATTCCCCCTTCATTCAATTGTTCACCAACAATTGAAGCATCAACGCCCTCCATATTGAATGATATTAATGTGCTTCTTTGCTTTACAGAATCACTTCCATATATTTTTACATAAGAGAGTTTTTTTAATTCCTCCAATAAGTGCGATAGTAATTCTTTTTCATATTTTTGTATGTTATCTACTCCAACTCTCTTAATGAATTTTACCCCTTCGCATAGACCAGCAATACCTGGTGTATTTAGCGTTCCACTCTCGAACTGATCTGGTGTGAAGTCTGGTTGAACTATATAATGAGAGTTACTTCCCGTTCCACCTTCTTTAAAATTCTTTAATTTCATGCCATTTCTTATGAATAAACCTCCTGTTCCTTGAGGTCCTAATAATCCTTTATGTCCTGAGAATGCTAGTAAATCAATATGAGTACTTTCCACATCAATTGGAATAATTCCAGCACTTTGAGATGCATCCACCATAAATATAATTCCTTTTTCCTTTGAAAGACTTCCGATATTTTTGATATCCTGAATGCTTCCTAATACATTGGATGCATGATTGATAATTATCATCTTAGTGTTTTCCTTAATTGCTTCATTAATATCATTAATATTAATATATCCTGCTTTGTCCACACTTACCAAAGTGACTTCAACTCCATTTTCACTCATTGAATGCAGTGGTCTTAAAACAGAATTATGTTCAATAACTGTACTAATAGCATGATCTCCCCTTTTTAAAACTCCTTTAATTCCTATGTTCAATGCTTCTGTTGCATTACATGTAAATATTAAGTCAAAAGGGCTGGAAATATTAAACAATTGACATATTTCTTCTCTTGTTTCCATAATTTTTAAAGCTGCTTTTACGGACATATCATAGGAACCTCGCCCTGGATTAGCCGCATAATTTCTCATACAATTTAGTACTTCTTCATAAACTTCTGATGGCTTTGGAAATGATGTAGCTGCATTATCTAAATAAATCATATAAAACTCCTTATTAAATTTATGTATTATGAGATTAAAATTATTGTAAAAAACTCTAACAAAATTCAATACTCCAAATTATAATTAAATTAAATTAAATTAAAATCAATAATAAGGAGGATAATTGAAATGTTAGAGTTCACTTATTGCAATACTGAAAATATATAGTTTATTTTACTGATTCAAAATAAATTAAACATACTATATTTAGCTAAAAGTGTGAATATATTCTTAAAATTACGTTGGGTTAAAAAATTAAGAAGTAGAACAGCTTATAAATATAAGTTTTATATTTATAGCAAATCTAGGTAATTGAAACTATTACACTGATAATTTTCGCTAATTATGGTCTCCATCATTATCATCACAGTCTGAGAATAATGGATCTAAGTTTTGATCTGGATAGAACTTAGGAATTGGAGCTTTTTTAAATCTCTCACATGGATCTTCCTCAGGTTCTTCTTCACATGGTTCTTTTGGAACTGGACAGTAGTCATAAGCTGGAATAAGCAGTTGTACAATAAGCTCACATTTTACAACAATGTAATAACCCAAAGTGATATCTAAAACAGCATCTCCATTTTCACATTTTATTAATTCACCATCTAGGGCTCCAGCAACCATTTCAAGTTTTATTATATTAGAATCTAAATCTTTGGAATGATGAATAGGTACAAAACTAGCAGAATTTTGAGCTATAGAATCAGGACAATAGAACTTCCCAATTATATCTGTTCTATTAATTTCATACATTTCACTTTTGTTTACCCCCTTGCAGTCAATATAATCTGCATAGAAAGAAATCATGTAAGAAAGAACTATTTTTTTGAAGCCAGGTTTCCCCCTAAGTGGAATCTTATCCACAGAAATCAACTTTACACTGAAGTCTCTACTGCAAATATATCTCTTAGGATCAATAAGTGGATCACTTCTTAATTCACAGTCTTTTCTTTCCGTGTCAGGACCTTTACCATATACAAGACATCTTTTTATTAAGCATTGATCAAAAATCTTAGGTACTTCAATGCAAACTAATTCAGAAGGATCAGGTAAACGACCTTGTCTATTTACAATACCTGGACGTGGCGAAAATCTTTTGAAGTTAATGGGCATAAATTCTCCTCCTCTTGAAAGACTATTATAAATCTGAATTTATTTGATATTTATAATACATGTTATGCCAGAATATAAAAGTGGTGACATTAAAAAGTTAGATATAATAATTTTATTATTATTATTTAAAATCTTATATTTAAAATTCTAGCATTATATAATTGATAATGATTTTCATTTACTTTTTTATTTTTATATGGTATATTACATTCAGGCTTAATTTTATCGCGGCAAATCTTTACAGGAGATGATAATTATTATGGCAAAAATGAGAGGACCTAGATTTAAATTATGTAGGAGATTAGGATTAAATGTTAATGGTCACCCTAATGCAATGAAAAGAGCTAATAATGGTAGTGCCAGAAATGCCAAAAAGCTTTCATCATACGGAACTCAATTACTTGAAAAGCAAAGACTTCGATCATATTATGGCGTAATGGAAAAACAATTTGCAACATATGTAAAAAAATCACTTAAGAATAAGGAGCAAACTGGATATTCTTTAATTAAAAAATTGGAATGTAGACTAGATAATTTAGTATACAGATTAGGTTTTTCAACTTCTCTTGCTCAAGCGCGCCAAATGGTTGTTCATGGACATTTTTTAGTTAATGGCAATAAAGTAGACATTCCTTCTTTTAATGTGAATATCGGATTTATAATTTCTTTAAGAGAAAAATCTCAAAAGAATGAAACATTTAAAGAGAATTTCTTATCTGCTATTCTTAATGTATATCCATATTTGAGTAAAAATGAAAGTGAATTTTCAGGTACTCTTCTGAGATATCCACTGAGAGAAGAAGTTCCAATTCAAATTAACGATTCATTAGTAGTAGAATTCTATTCAAAATTTTAATTTATCTGCTAATTAATAATAAATATGAGGATAGCAATTAATTAAAAATATTATTATATTAATAATTCAAATTTAATTGCTATTCATTTTAAGTTATTAATTATTGGTCATCAAAAAAGGAGGTAATTTTATATTAGAAACTATTGAAAAACAAAATACTATTATAAGAAGTACTTATAGAAATTATTTTTTTTGGGAAAATAAAATTATGAAAGATCACTCATTGTGGGAAGGCTATTTTAATAATAAGGAAATAACTAATAACTCTAAAATTATTTATACTGGAATTCTTAATTCGGATAAAAATATTTTGAAATGCGGATGGGCAGTTTACCCTTGTATCTATAGCTTATTAGGATTTTTACAACATGTTTTCTTGCCAACTGCTTTGTTTAGCCTATTTGATCATGAATCAGACGGTTTTCTTATACCAGTATCAACATTTAATATAGTTATAGATGAAGTAAGCAAAGTTAATGATTCTGATATAAATATAGCTTCTATAAATTTAATGAAAGAATCTCATGATTTTATAGATAAACTTTGGCATTTTGATTATGATTTATTAAATTTAGAATTAAAATCATTTTGTGAAACATTCAATAATACTTGGGGTACTGATCCTAATAAAAAGCTATTTATAAAAATTTTAGATAATCCATCAGATACTTTTAACTTTATAAAAGATTCTATAGGTTGGGAAGACTATGAAGAATTCGTAGAAGAAGAAATTTCAATGAGTTTAGATACATTTAAATTTACTTGTGATAATGCAATTACTGAACCTTTATTAAATAAAATACTTGTAGATATATTAAATACTAATATACCAATATTATTCTAATTAAATTCTTATATTATTAACCTCTATATAATAAAGAGGTTGTTGCAAAACTATTTTTAAAGTTTTATACTTATAAATAAAAAGTGGCTGGTACAAAATAGACATTAATTTTCTATTTTGCAACAGCCACTTTTTACTTATAGTTAATCATTTTATTCTGTGTCTTTCTTCTCTTCTCTTGGAAGTATTCCAATCCCGAGTTCAGTTAATTGTTTTTCATCAGTTACATTTGGCGCTTCGCTTAGAAAGCAATACGCATTTTGATTTTTAGGGAAGGCTATAACATCTTTTATGTTGTCTGTTCCAGCTAGGAACATTATGATTCTATCTAATCCAAATGCTAATCCTCCATGTGGTGGTGGGCCAAATTTAAATGCTTGTAATAAGAATCCGAATTTTCCCCATGCCTCTTCCTTAGTAAATCCAAGTGCTTTAAGCATTCTTTCTTGAAGTGCCATATCATGAATTCTTATAGATCCTCCACCTAATTCTTCTCCATTTAATACTAAATCATAAGCTTTAGAACGTACAATTCCTGGATTAGATTCAATAAAATCTAAATCCTCATCCATTGGTGCTGTGAAGGGATGATGACAAGCTGTATATCTTTCTTCTTCTTCACTATATTCGAATAATGGAAATTCAGTAACCCAAGTAAAGTTAAATTCATTTTTATCTTTTATTAAATCAAATTGCTTAGCAAGTTCTAATCTTAAGGCTCCTAGACTTTGGAATACTACTGAATTTTTTCCTGCTACTATTAATATAGCATCTCCAGTTTCAGCATTCATAGTTTTTATTATAGACTTTGTTACATCATCAGTTAAAAATTTAGCGATTGATGACTTCGATCCCTCTTCTTTAAGTTGAATCCAAGCAAGTCCTTTCGCTTTATAAGTCTTAACAAATTCACCTAACTTATCTAAAGGCTTTCTACCCATATCAGCTCCACCTTTTAAGCATAGAGCTCTTACAGATCCACCATTTTCTGTTGCGTCTTTAAACATTTGAAAATCTAAGTCTTTAACCGCTTCGCTTAAATCAGTTATTTCCATTCCAAATCTTACATCTGGCTTATCTGATCCATATTTCTCCATACCTTCTTTAAACGTCATTCTTTTTATTGGAAGTTTAATATCGACTCCTGCAACTTCTTTAAATACATGTTGAATTAAACCTTCGTTTAATTTTATTATATCTTCTTGTTCAACAAAACTCATTTCTAAATCCACTTGAGTAAATTCTGGTTGTCTATTTGCTCTTAAATCTTCATCTCTGAAACATTTAACTATTTGATAATATTTATCAAATCCAGATACCATTAATAATTGTTTGAACAGTTGTGGTGATTGTGGAAGAGCATAAAACATACCTGGGTAGTTTCTTGAAGGTACTAGATAATCTCTAGCTCCTTCTGGTGTACTCTTAGTTAGCATTGGAGTTTCAATATCTAAGAACCCATTGTTTTCTAAATAATCACGAATAGTTTTTGTTGTTTTACTTCTTATCATAAATATTTTTTGCATATCCGGTCTTCTTAAATCTAAATATCTATACTTTAATCTAATACTTTCCGCTGCATCTAAATTTTCTTTTATATATATTGGCGGTGTTTCTGATTCTGAAAATATCATTATAGATTCACATTTTAATTCAACAAAACCTGTTGGTATTTTCTCATTAATGCTTTCTCTTTTAACAACTTCACCGGTTACTGCTACGCAATACTCCGGTCTAACTGATTTTGCTTTTTCAAAAGCCTCTGCATTTATTTCCTCACCAAAAACTACTTGCATAATACCTGTTCTATCTCTTAAATCGATAAATTCAAGTCCTCCAAGCTTTCTGTTTCTTTGAACCCATCCCATTAAAGTAATTTTTGTACCTACATGCTCTTCTCTCACTTCACCACACATCATTGTACGTTTTAATCCATTTAAAGACTCACCCATTACTAATTCCTCCTAACAACTTTTCCAATTCACAGCTTACAATGCACAATTAAAAATCAAATGATTATGACATTTCTGAAATATATATTTTAAAACCCTGTAAGGATTTCTCTTTAATTATGCATTGTGTATTATAAATTGCTAATAAACATATATTTGTGACATATTCTTATCTAACTGTCTTTGCGATTTTATCTAAATCTTCTAAAGAAACTTCAAATATTTCTCCATCACTCATTCTCTTTAAATTAACCTTTTTGCTTGTTAATTCATCTCCACCTATAATAGCAGTGAACGCTGCACCTAATTTATTTGCAAATTTCATTTCAGATTTTACACTTCTACCCATATGATTTATTTCACATTTAACGCCTAAAGCTCTTAAGTCACTCGCTAATTTAAATGCATATTTTTTTTCTTCTTCGCCTATAGCTCCGATATATAAATCAAATAGAATCTCACTTGGAATCTCTATGCCTTCTTTTTCTAAAGTCATAATCAATCTTTCAATTCCCATACCAAACCCAACTGCTGGCATATCTGGTCCACCAAGTTCTTCTATTAATTTATCATATCTTCCACCACCACATACTGTGAAATCTGGAGTTAATATTTCAAATATAGTCTTTGTATAATAATCTAATCCTCTAACTATACCTGGGTCTATTTCATAAGGAATATTCAAAATATCCAAATATTCTTTAACGCTAGTAAAGTGAGTCTCACACTCTTCACACATATAATCTAAAATTACTGGCGAATTCTTTACAATTTCTTGACACTTCTTTTCCTTACAGTCCAAAATTCGCATAGGATTCTTTTCAAATCTTGTCTTACAATTATCACAAAGATTATCATAATTTTCTGCTAAAAAAATTTTTAAAGCTTCATTATATTTAGGTCTACAATTTGAACAGCCCAGATTATTTATACTTAAGCTTAAGCTTTTTAATCCTAAGCTTTTCAATGTATCCATAGCTACTGCTATAACTTCTGCATCGATTGATGGCTCTTTAGATCCAAAAACTTCTAACCCACATTGATGGAATTGTCTAAGCCTTCCTTTTTGAACATTTTCATATCTGAAAGCTGGTGTTATATAATATAACTTTGTAGGCTGTGCATCATTAAACAATCTATTTTCTACAAAAGCTCTAACTACAGATGCCGTTCCCTCTGGCTTTAAAGTTATGCTTCTATCGCCTTTATCTTTAAAAGTATACATTTCTTTTTGAACTATATCTGTTGTATCTCCAACACCTCTTAAAAATAATTCTGTATATTCAAATATTGGAGTTCTAATTTCTCTAATTCCATAAGTTTTAGCAATATTTCTAAATGTGTTTTCTATATATTGCCACTTGTATGCATCTTTAGGTGACATATCTTTGGTGCCTTTTGGCGCTTGCATTTCCATTGCCATTAGTATTTCTCCTCCTTATTTCATATTAAAAAAATTCATAATATTCTCTAATTATATAAATTCTAATAAATTTTATATCTTTATTACGTTTAAAAATAAAGCCCCAGATGTGAAATATTTATCAAAACATATATAATAATTTATTATTTATATAATGTATCAAGTAATTTTTTCTTTTTTTCAATCATTTCCTCAATTCTTGATACATACTCATGAAGATCCTTTAAATTAGGGAACCTTTCAAGTCTATCTTCTTCTAAAAATATTACTTTACTTACAGCAGCTGCGCCTAGTGCAATTACTGTTTGTTTTTCTTCAATCATTTGAATATTATAAATACATTCTTTACCTTCTTTAGCATACCCCAAATTCTCCATGTTTCCAACCATATTTTTTTGTCTATATAGATAATATGGCGAAAGTCTTAAATTTTCGGCTAAGCTTCTGCTCTCTTCATACATTTTTATAATTTCTTCTTGAGATGTTATCTCTATTCCTTTATTAATAATAAATTCTTCATACATTCTAGATCCTCTTTTTAAGGCTAACCCATGTATTGTGATACTATCTGGTCCTAATTTTATTAATTCGTTTTTAGTAAAAATCATATCTTCATGCTTTTCCCCCGGAAGACCTATTATTATATCCATATTAATATCATTAAAACCTAGATCTCTCGCCATCTTAAATTTCTCTTTTATATCTTCTGAAGAGTGAGTTCTTCCTATTAACTTTAAAGTTTTATCATTCATAGTTTGAGGATTAATACTTATTCGGTCTACTCTACAATTTTTCATAGTCTGTAATTTATCTTTAGTCAAAGTATCTGGTCTCCCACATTCTACCGTAAATTCTTTAACCTTATTATCTTTAATAAAATTAGTATAGATTTCATCCATTAGCATCATAAATTCTTTATCATTAACTGCTGTTGGAGTTCCACCACCAAAGTATACAGATTCAATATTAAGATTTTTTTCCCTAACATATTCACTTATACCTTGTATTTCTTTTATTAATGCTTTCAAGTATGGCGCTACCATCTTTCTATAAGCACCTATAGGGTTTGACGTAAAAGAACAATACAAACATTTAGTTGGACAAAATGCCATTCCAATATAAATAGCAATATTATTTTTATCTTTATTTACTATTCTTTCCTCAGCTTTTGCCACATTTATGCATAGTCTTGCTTTATCTTCATGTGCCAAATACTTTTCTTTAAATATTTCTATAACTTCATCTTGAGTATGGCCTTCTTCAAGTAATTTTATTGCTATTTTAGATGGTCTAATCCCAATTAGTATTCCCCAAGGATATATATCCTTAGTTATATCTTTTAAACACAGAAAAAGAAATCTTCTAAGAGAATTCTTAACATCTTCTCCCAAAGATTCTTCTTTGCAATAATCTTTATATTCGAATCTTAGAATTTTCTCATCAATATAAAAAGTATAATCGGCTCTTTCTTTATCTAAAAAATCAATTTCTCTCATTGGAAAATACACATTAAATAATTGATATACCTCATATCTAAACTTTAAATCATTTAAATTAATTTTAACTTCCATTATTGCTCCTTCAAAAAATATGCAATTTAAATTCATATTTTTGTTTTTATAAGAATGGATTCATTCTTTTCTCGTAACCTATAGTAGATGCTTCACCATGCCCTGGATAAACTTCAATATTATCTCCTAATGGAAGTAGTTTCTCTTTTATATTCTTTACAAGCTGTGTTCCATTTCCACCTGCAAGATCACTTCTTCCAATAGACCCTTGAAAAAGAGTATCTCCTGTAAATAATTTATCATCAATTAAGAAACAAATCCCTCCCGCAGTATGTCCTGGTGTTTCTATGACTTTTATTATATGAGCACCCAAGTTCAAAGTATCTCCTTCCTTTAAATATCCTGAAGCCTTAGGTAATGATCCAAATACATATTGATCATTCTCCATGTATTCTTCCTCTATTTTATTTACATAAAATGGAATATTGAATGCATTAATTAATTCAACTACTCCTCCTACATGATCCATATGTCCATGTGTTAAAATAATAAATTTTGCCTTTGCATCTAAAAGTTTAATTTCTTCTTCTAATATATCTGGCTGTCCACCTGGATCTATAATTGCAAGTTCTTTAGTCTTTTCATCCATCACTAAATAACAATTTTCTTCATACATTCCTGCTATAATAGTTTTTATAATCAAAATTAATTCCTCCTTAAAAAGTCTTCTTACTATCTAATAATATTGTGACTGGGCCATCATTATTAATCTGAACTTTCATATCTGCACCAAATTCTCCACTTTCAACTTTCAAATTAGATGTCTTAATAAGCTCTATAAACTCTTCATAAAGTTTATTTGCTTGTTCTCCACTTTGAGCTTGCATAAAATTCGGCCTTCTACCTTTTCTACAATCTCCAAATAAAGTGAATTGTGATATGACAAGTATTTCTCCTTTAATATCTAGTAGTGATAAATTCATTTTATCATTCTCATCATGAAATACCCTCAGATTAATAATCTTATCTTTTATATACTTCAAATCCTCTAGAGTATCATCTTTAGATATTCCTAGTAATACATTAAAGCCTATGCCTATTTCTCCAATTATATTTCCATTAACTGAAACACTAGATGAGGTCACTCTTTGCACTACTACTCTCATATCCTCTCACCTTTCTTATATTTTAATATCAAAAAATAAATTTATGCTTAATTATTAACTCTATATACATCTAATACACCTTTTAGTCTCTTGATTCTTTTCATTAAATCTTTTAGACTGTCTACTGATGTAATCTTTAATTTCACATTAATTAATGCAGATCCTTGCTTTGCCAAATTTGCATTAACTGCACTTAGTTGTAGCTTAAGCTCTGTTATAACACTCATTATATCTGCAAGTAATCCATCCCTATCATCTGCTTGAACTTGAATTTCTGCAAAATATGCTGTTCCTTTCGATGAGCCCCAATCAACTTCTACAACCCTTTCTCCATCTGTATTAATAAGGTTTTGAAAATTACTGCAATCTTTTCTATGTACTGATACACCTCTACCTTTAGTTACGTATCCTGAAATCTCATCTCCTGGAACTGGACTGCAACATTTTGCAAATCTGATCATAAGATTGCTCTCACCTTTAACTGTTATACCATAACTGTTAGGCTCTTGCTGTCTTGCTGTTTTTGCAATTTGCTCTTCAATAGCTTTACTTAAGATTTCTTTATTCTCTTTTTCTTTATTTTCTCTTTCTATTCCATTATCTTCTTTAAGTCTTGAAATAAGGGTTGACACAGAAAATCCACCAATACCAATTAAAGCATATAAATCATCCATTGAATGAATATTATATCTCTTCATTAATTTATCATAAATTTCACCTTTGGCAATGTCTGAATAATTAACACTTTGCTTCTTTAGCTCTTTTTCAAGAAGTTCCTTACCCTTTGCTATATTTTCTTCTTTTTTAGCCTTTTTGAACCAAAGTTTTATTTTACTTTTAGATTGACTGCTTTTTGCGATGCTTAACCAATCCATATTAGGACCTTTTGCATTAGGCGAAGTCAATATCTCAACAATCTCTCCAGTTTTAAGTGTATAATCAAGCGATACTATCTTGCCATTAACCTTTGCTCCTACACATTTATTTCCAATATCCGTATGTATTCTATAAGCAAAATCTATAGGTGTTGCATTTCGGCATAAATTTATTACTACTCCCTTTGGCGTAAATACAAATACTTCATCCGAAAACAAATCTATTTTAAAGCCTTCTATAAATTCTTCTGCATCTGATGTTTCTTTTTGCCACTCCAGCATATCTCTGAGCCAAACAAGCTTTTTTTCAAAATATTTTTCTTTATCTTGCTCTTCATTTCCTGTACTTCCTTCTTTATATTTCCAATGAGCCGCTATTCCGTATTCTGCAGTCTTATGCATTTCAAAAGTTCTTATTTGAATCTCAAAGGTTTTACCTTGTGGTCCTATTACAGTAGTATGTAATGATTGATACATATTAGGCTTAGGCATAGCAATATAGTCTTTAAATCGTCCCGGAATTGGCCTATATATAGTATGAACTATTCCAAGTACCCCATAACAATCTTTAACTGAATTAACTAAAACTCTTATAGCTGTTAAATCAAAAATTTGCTCAATGCTCTTATTCTGACTTACCATTTTTTTATAAATACTATAAAAATGTTTTGGTCTTCCATCAAGGTCTGATTCTATTCCTGATGCCTCAAGCTTTTCTCCTAGATCTTTTACTATATCTTTTATGTAAGCTTCTCTTTCAACCCTTTTTTCTGAAATACTATCTACTAGCTCATAGTACTCTGTTTCATGCAAATATCTAAAACATAAATCTTCAAGTTCCCATTTAATTTTAGACATACCTAGTCTATGAGCTAGAGGAGCATAAATATCTAATGTTTCTTTTGCCTTGTTCTTTTGTTTTTTTTCTGGCATAAACTTAAGAGTTCTCATATTATGTAATCTGTCTGCCAATTTTATTATTATTACCCTTATATCCTTCGCCATCGCCAGTAACATTTTTCTAACATTATCAGCTTGCTGTTCTTCTTTAGTTTTATACTCCATTTCTCCAAGTCTAGTAAGCTTAGTAACACCCTCTACAAGATTAGCTATTTCCACATTAAAGAGGTTAACCGTTTCATCATAAGAAAAGTCTGTATCTTCTATTACATCATGCAGCAATCCAGCTACAATAGTATTCGTGTCCATACCTAAGTCGGCTAAAATCTCCGCTACTGCTATTGGATGAATGATATATGGTTCACCAGATTCTCTTTTTTGTTCCTTATGAGCTTCTTGTGCAAAACGATATGCCTTTTCCACCATATCAACATCAACATTATTACAATTGTTATGGATTTTTTCAAATAATTTATCAACCATAAGGATTACTCTCCTTCTACACTATTCATTTAAAAATTAAATTCAAAGGCTGGTTTAATAACCAGCCTTACTTTCTAATAATTATATATTATTTTAGCATTATTTTCAATAAGGCATTTAAAAGAAATAGTATAATTGTAACTTAAGTTTTTATATAAACATCTGAAAAAATAATTATATAAAAATGTCTAAATAATTTTTGAATTTAAAGATCATATTTAACTAATGATAATATATCATAGCCTTTTAATTTATCTTTTCCATTAAGTTCTGTTAATTCTATTACAAAATCTAGAGAAGCAATTTTTCCACCTGCTTGTTCTATTAATTTTACAACGCCTTCTACAGTTCCTCCTGTTGCTAATAAGTCATCTACAATTGCAACTCTTTGGCCCGGTTTAATGGCATCCTTATGAATTTGAAGTTGATCCTCTCCATATTCTAACCCATAATTAACTGAAATAGTTTCTCCAGGTAATTTCCCTGGCTTTCTTATTGGAACAAATCCTATACCTAAAGCATATGCTACAGGCACTCCAAAAATAAAGCCTCTTGCTTCTGGTCCAATTATTAAATCGACTTTCTTATCCTGCAAGTGTTTTACAATTTCATCTATAGTTTGCTTTAAAGCTTCACCATTGCCTATTAATGTTGTTATATCCTTAAAACTAATTCCTTCTTTAGGGAAGTTTTCGATCACTCGTATTTTTTCTTTTAAATTCATTTCAATTCCTCCATAACCTTTATTTTAATATAGTTAGGCATCTAATTAAAACTATTGTCTAGAGATGCCTTGATATCATTTGGTATGAAATATATTTTAAAAAACTACATTTTTCTTTAAACTATATAAGTATTTAACAATTTGATCTGCTCGATCTTTATCATTTGTAGTTAATAGTTCTAAAACTATTCGAGCATTATCCATAACCCCAACTGCACCTATAGACGGTATTATAAATTCTATTATTCTATTTATACCCTCATCATTAAAGTCTTCTATACTATTAAATTCTATTATTGACCTTAATCCATTATTATTAGTATTAATTAAAAATTTATTTCCTTCTTTAACTAATACTCCATTTTCTCCTTTAGCTGATACTTTTGACCATTGAATGCCTATAAGTATCAAATCCAAATATTTATTTATACTTTTCATATTGTAATAAATTGCGACAGCTTGCATAAGTTTAAAAGCTAACCCACTTGTTGATAAATTTTTGTATCTATATTGGCAACCTTTTTGATTTGGATTAATATAAATGTAATCATTCACAAATTCACTTGCTTCATTATCAATAACAATTAAATCAATTTCTAATTTTTTGCACAAGTCTACTTCTTCTTGTGATTTTAATCCCATACCTAAAGTTATTAAAAGCTCAGCGCCCAAGAAATCTACATTGTCTCTTATATCTGCTGAATTTATTCTAGCATCATTTTCTTGTCTATCATATATTAAATATTCGACATCTGCATTTAAATACTTTAAAACAAGAATTAATGATGAAACAGCACAAATCCCATCAACATTATACGTACCATACACAACAATCTTTTGCCTATTATTTACAGCTAAAACTAATCGTTCTATTGCTTTGTTCATACCTTTAAGTATAAATGGGTTATACCCGCTAATATAATTTGGACAATATATACTTTCCCAGAATTTACGCATGGCTTATTCCTCCATAAAATTAGAAAACACTTTTATTATACATTATTATAACAAATTTAAAAACTATTTTGCTGACAAATGAAAAAACCTCCATTTAGTGCTGGAGGTCTTTTTATTATCTTTCCAGTAATTAAGCTTTTTGTAGTTTTACTTTTTTATTTCCAAGTCTGTCTCTTAAATATACCCATATTGGAGATGCTATACATATCGAAGAATATGCTCCAGTTATAATACCTATTATTAAAGGAATCGTAAATTCTCTAACGGATGGTACTAGTATATTCATAGCAATTATAGTAGCTAATGTTGATAAAGACGTATATATTGATCTTGTCATTGTCTCTGTTATACTTACATCAGCTACTTCAGTTGAATTTGCTCTTCTCATCTTTTTAGCATTTTCTCTTATTCTATCAAAAATTACTATTGTATCATTCATAGAATAACCTACTATAGTTAATATAGCAGCAATAAATGGTGTATTTACAGGAATATAAAATATCGAGTAAACACAGACAGTTATTAATATATCATGTACCGTAGCACTTAAAGCCGCAACTCCAAATTTAAATTCAAATCTTATAGCTATATATATGAGCATTACTACAAACGATGCAAGCAATGATAAAATCGAGTTCTTTGTTAACTCTTTTCCAACCGATGCACCTATTTCATTTTGAGAAATCAGTGCCGTATCATCTAATTGATACTTATCTTTTAAATCTGTCATAATTGATGCTACTTTATTACTATCAAGATCTGTTGATTTTATTTCATATTTATAATTATCAGATGTATTTGTGGTGGCATCTGATGCATAATTTTTTACTATCACATCCGCATCTTCTTTATTAACATTTTCATTTAATTGAATTGATACTTCTGTACCACCTTTAAAATCTATTCCAAAATTTAAGCCTCTAAAACATAAGAATCCCATTCCGATTAAAATAATAATTAGGGAAATTGAAAACCATATCTTTTTTCTCTCCATTATCTTAAGCATGCTTTTCATCCTCCTTTTTCTTATTAACTCCAAAATATGATGCTTTATTTAATAGGCCACTTTTAACTGCTAAATCAACAAGTAATTTAGTTATTACTAAGGCCGTAAATAAACTTATGATTATACCTATCATAAGAGTAATTGCAAATCCTTTAACCGATCCTGATCCTACAAAATATAGAATCAATGCTGCAAGTAAAGTTGTTACATTTGAATCTACTATTGAAGATAGGGCATTTTCAGATCCTTTTTTAACTGCTGATCTAATAGAAAATCCTCTAAGTAACTCTTCTTTAGTTCTTTCAAAAATCAATATATTTGCATCAACAGCCATACCGATGGTAAGCAGAAATGCTGCTATACCTGGAAGCGTAAGTGTTACACCTACTTCTACAAATACAAAAAGTGTAAGTGTTATATATAATGTTAAAGCTATATCTGCCATTAATCCTTCAATTCTATAATTAATCATCATAAATAAGAATACTAATACGACTCCTATTATTCCTGATTTTACAGCATTAGGGAATGCTGTAGCACCTAACTCAGCTCCTACATTCTTAACTTCAACTTCTTTTACTGTAAGTGGAAGTGCACCTGAGTTAATCATTCCAGCTAATTTTTTATTTTCTTCTAATGTGCCATGAGTTTCAATACTTGCTCTTCCACCTGTAATTTGTGAATTTACAGTTGGATCTGATATCATTTCATCATCAAGATAAATAGAAATTTTTTGTCCTATATATTTTCCTGTTGCATCTGCGAACTTTTGTGTTCCTTCATCATTTAGCTCTAAGCTAACCTGGTACCCACCACTTTGTTGGTTAAGTTCTGCTGTTGCCTTCTTTATGTCTTTACCTGTTAAAATTTCCTGTCCATCTGGTCCTTTAAAGCTCAAATTACCAGATTGACTTAAACTATCTACAATTTCTTTAGAATTAGTCAGTCCCGGAACATCTACTCTTATTTTTTTATCGCCTTCTGTTGTAACAATGGTCTCAGCAACTCCAAGTTTATTTACTCTTAGAGATAAATGTTCTTTAGTACTTTCTAGTTCTTCTTGAGTTACTTTATCTTGTTGAATTTCCATAAGTACAGAAACCCCACCCTGCAGATCAAGTCCTCTAGTTATTACCTTGTCGAATGATTTAAATTCCCATCCGCCTAGGGCAAACCCTCTAAATCCTGCAAAAGCTAAAAATCCAATTACAGCAATAAGTAATATAAATAATGCTGAATTTTTACCTTTATTTTTCATTTTAATCCCCCTCCGTAAATCATGTTTTTCTCATTTAGTGTTTCCTATATTTATCATAAAAAAATTTCGAATGATAATTGGTCATTTTTATATTGTTATGTAAAACACTAAAATACTTAAAATTAAGAAAACTAAATCTCTATAATTAAAGAGCTTATTTTTTTCTTAATTTTAAATATTATTATACTCATATGTTGACACTTTTTTCATTATAGCACACTACAATTTCTTAATAAAGTTTTTTATTTGTGCATTTATATAACTCCAAAATTCTTTTAAAATCGCTGAAAATTTTTCAACTCTATATTGATGATTTTAATCTCAATAGAATAATCTTAAATCAAAAATATTTTATAAGTTTATACCGATCATTCCAGCAAGAATACCTACAGCTAAAGCTATTGTCAGTTTAGCCAAATCGAAGATCTTAAAGGTTACTTCACCACTAAAACTGCTAGATAGCATAAATAATACTAAGTAATATCCTATTGCTACTCCAAAACCTACGAGCCATCCTTTTGATTCATTTTTCTTTGCTCCTATCATCGCACCTAAACTTAAACTACATAACGATATTATCACATAAATCATATTGAAAATACCTTTACTAAAGAGTAATTTAGTCATAAGTAGAGATAAAACTGCAATTCCTATAAAGCTAAAAATTAACGCTCCTGTCGTTCCTTTTATAACTGATCTAAAATATTTGCTATTTTCCATTAAAATAACACCCCCCAATACTTCATTTTATGACGTATTAAAAGGCATTATGATTAATCTGCTTTTATTTTATTTGATATTCCACTCTTATCAATTTTGATTTTAGTTTTAGCACTGCTTGTTTCAAGAGTGATCCCTTTTTCATCTATATGTGTAATCTTTCCTATGATTCCACCTCTTGTTACAACTTCATCATTTATTTTTAATTCATCAATCATACCTTTATATTTCTTTTTTCTTTTCTTTTCAGGTAATATAAGTAAAAAATAAAATATCACGAACACAACTATAAAAGGCACTACATTCATAAGTAATACTGATATATCCATCTTTCCCCTCCAAAATTTTCGTTTTAGAATATTTATTATTCCATGATAAGTAGTTTACATTTCTTTAAGTTTAATGTCAATATAGATATGTCTTTTTTTCCTGTTTTTTACATTGACTTTATATAAAGATCAAATTTTATGAAATTCCACGGCCTTATTCCTTAGTCTTATCATCCACATTCCATGCTTTTAATTTTTCTTCTTTAAATTCTTTAAAATATCCTCCATCAATAGCATCTCTTATATCAGCCATTAATTTATTATATAAATATAAATTGTGTAATACACATAATCTCATAGCAAGCATTTCTTTAGCCTTAAATAAATGTCTTATATAAGCTCTTGTATAATTCTTGCACGCTGGACATTCGCATCCTTCATCTATAGGTCTTGTATCGAGTTCAAATTTTGCATTAAGCAAATTAATTTTACCATCCTTACAAAATACACTTCCATGTCTTCCATTTCTAGCTGGAAGTACACAATCAAAGAAATCTACACCTCTCTCAACTGCTTCTAATATATTGCTTGGTGTACCTACTCCCATTAAGTATATTGGCTTATCTTCTGGCAAATGTGGTACAACTGCATCTATCATCTTGTACATTTCTTCATGAGTCTCTCCAACTGCAAGCCCACCTATAGCATACCCATCTAAGTCCATCTTAGCTATTTCTTTAGCATGTTTTATTCTTACGTCTTCATATACTCCGCCTTGATTTATACCAAATAACATTTGCTCTTTATTTATTGTGTTTGGTAGAGAATTTAATCTATTAATTTCAACTTTACATCTCTCAAGCCATCTAGTAGTTCTTTCTACTGACCTTTCAACATACTCTTTTGGCGATGGGTTCTCAACGCATTCATCAAATGCCATTGCAATAGTTGATGCTAAATTACTTTGAATTTGCATTGATTCTTCTGGTCCCATAAATATCTTGCTTCCATCTATATGAGAATTGAAATACACGCCTTCTTCTTTTATTTTCCTCATTTTCGCAAGTGAAAATACTTGAAATCCACCTGAATCTGTAAGAATTGGTCTATCCCAATTCATAAATTTATGCAGTCCTCCAAGCTTTTTGACTACGTTATCTGTTGGTCTTAAGTGAAGATGATAAGTATTTGAAAGCTCAACTTGGCATCCTATTTCCTTTAAGTCCATACTAGATACGGCACCTTTTATGACTGCAAGTGTCCCAACATTCATAAAGACTGGGGTTTGTATAGTCCCATGTATAGTTTCAAGCTGTCCTCTTCTTGCTTTTCCATCTTTTTTTAATAAAGTATATTTTTTACTCAAAAGTTTCACCTCTTATAATTATAAATTTTTCTAGACATCTGAAAAGTATTCTTGATGCCTTCAGCACATGAAAGGAAATAACCAATCAAAAATATGCCTTATATAACTGAAACATTTGATTATGTCACCTCATCAATGATTCTAAATACTATCTATTTTCTATTTAATGAACATAGCATCTCCAAATGAGAAAAATCTATATTCTTCTTTTACTGCTTCTTCATATGCGTTCATAACATTATCTTTTCCAGCCAAAGTTGAAACTAGCATTATTAATGTTGATTCTGGCAAATGGAAGTTTGTTATTAATTTATCTATTACTTTAAATTTGTATCCTGGATATATAAAAATATTAGTCCACCCGCTTTGTTCTTTAACGAATCCATCGTCATCACCGATAGTTTCTAATGTTCTTGTTGATGTTGTTCCAACCGATATAATATCATTCCCTCTTTTTTTAGTTTCATTTATTATATCTGCACTTTCTTTTGAAAGCATATAAAATTCGGAATGCATCTCATGTTCTTCTAAGCATTCAACCTTTACTGGTCTAAAGGTTCCAAGACCAACATGAAGGGTTAAGTAGACTATATTAATCTTCTTATTTTTTATTTCCTCTAATAATTCTTTTGTAAAATGAAGTCCTGCCGTTGGTGCTGCAGCTGAACCATTTTCCTTTGAATAAACTGTTTGATATCTTTCTTTATCGTTTAATCTTTCATGAATATATGGAGGCAATGGCATTTCACCAAGTGAATCCAATACTTCTTCAAATATTCCATCATAAAAAAATTCAACAATTCTATTTCCATCGTCTTTAACTTCTACTACTTCTGCTTTTAACTTTCCGTCTCCAAAGATAAACTTTTTACCTATTTTTGCTGATTTACCTGGTTTTGCTAGGCATTCCCACTTATCTTTTTTAATTTTCTTAAGTAGAAGGAATTCTATTTTTCCATGAGTGCCTTCTTTTTCACCAATTAATCTTGCTGGCATTACTCTAGTATTATTTAATACTAAAGTATCACCTTCATTTAAATATTTCACAATATCATGAAATCTCTTATGATTAATTTCTCCAGTTTTTTTATCTAAAACCATAAGTCTTGATGAATCTCTTTCTTCTAGAGGGTGTTGTGCTATTAGTTCCTTTGGCAAATCAAAATTAAAATCTTTTACATTCATTTATTAATCTTCTCCTAACTAAAACGCTTAGTTTCAATTTCTATAATTTAAAAAAAGTTTTTTTGTTCTATATTATTGCCTTTATTTTTTGAAGTATTTATTTTTCCAAGATGTTTATATGCCTTCTCACTTGCAATTCTGCCTCTTGGAGTTCTTATAATAAATCCCTTTTGAAGTAAATAAGGTTCATAGACATCTTGTATTGTTCCTAGTTCTTCTCCTATAAAATAAGAAAGTGTTTCAATTCCTACAGGACCTCCATTAAAATTATCTATAATAGCTCCTAATATCTTATTATCAACCTTATCAAAACCTTCGTTATCTACTTCTAGTAATTCTAAAGCTTCTCTTGCTTCCTTTAATGATACTATTTTATTAGCTTTTACCTCTGAATAATCCCTAACTCTTTTAAGTAATCTATTAGCAATTCTTGGAGTTCCTCTAGATCTTCTTGCAATCTCAAGAGCCCCTTCTACCGTGATTTCACATCCAAATACAGTAGCACTTCTAACTACTATTTCCTTAAGTTCTTCATCTGTATAATACTCCATTGCGCAAAGCACACCAAATCTATCTCGAAGTGGGGATGTGAGCATTCCAATTCTTGTGGTTGCCCCTATAAGTGTGAATTTAGGGAGATCGATTCTTATGGCCTTTGCTGCTGCACCCTTACCTATTACTATATCTAATGCATAATCTTCCATAGCTGGATATAAGATTTCTTCAACATTCCTATTTAGTCTATGAATTTCATCAATAAATAAAACATCAAAGTCTTTTAATGTAGTTAAAATAGCAGCTAAATCCCCTGCTCTCTCTATTGCAGGTCCTGAAGTTATTTTTAAATCTCCGCCCATCTCTTTTGCAATAATATTTGCTAAAGTAGTTTTTCCAAGGCCTGGAGGTCCATACAAAAGTGCATGATCTAGTGCTTCTTTTCTATTTCTAGCCGCTTTTATAAATATTTCCAATCTTTCTTTAACCTTATCTTGTCCTATATATTCATTTATTTTTTGAGGTCTTAGGCTAAGTTCAGAATTAGACTCTTCTTGCAATTCAGCTGCATTAACTATTCTTTCCATGAAATTCCTCCCTTTTCTTGATACATTATCAATACTCAGTAAATATTAATTTTTAATATCCTCTATACTTTTTACAATTAATATGTTGTCTATCCCATTAGTGCTTTTAGCGCACTCTTAATTATATTTTCAACACTATCATCCTTATTATCTACTTTTTTAAGTACTACATCTGCTTCTTTTTCACTATATCCTAATGCAAGTAGTGCGCTCAGTGCCTCAGATAGTGCCATAACATTTTTATTATTGTCACCACCATCGAAGATCTGATCATCAGCCAACAATTCATCTGGTTTTAATTTATCGCTAAGCTCTAAAATAATTCTAGCTGCTGTTTTCTTGCCTATACCAACACCTCTGCAGATATGTTTTTCATCACCAGTAAGTATTGCATATTTTAAATTATTAACTCTGCTTATAGATAATAATGATAATGCTGCTTTAGGTCCTACGCCGCCAACAGTTAAAAGTAGTTTAAACATTTCCAGTTCTTCTTTAGACTCAAATCCATATAAGCCAATGAAGTCCTCTCTTACTATTTGTTCAATATAAAGAGTAATGTAATCTCCTGCTTCTGGTATAGATGACATCGTCGCGCCTGATGTAAATATTTTATAACCAATTCCACTATTTTCTACTATTATATAATCTTTATTTATACCTATATATTTTCCTTTAATATATTCATACATCTATTTTCCTCCAACTTTTCTACATGAATTATGAATAAAGCATATTTTAACTAAAATCTTAAATAATTTAGAAAGCACCATTCCATTCCATATTAATAAAACCAACTTATACTTTATCATTTTACATGGAATCTTTCAATAATGTATTTTAAAAAATAACAATTCAATAGATACTATTATATTTATTCTTAATATTTAGCTGTTCTACTATGTTTCTATCTTAGATTGACTCCACCCAATGTAGCTCCATATAATATATATTTAACTGAAAATAGGTATGTGAGTAAATTATTACCCTCATACCTTTCAATTTTAAAAATGTTATTATGTGTAATTAATATGGTTAATACATATTCTAAGATAAGAATTCAGACAAGCTTTCTTCTGCATCTTCTTTTGAATCAAATTCAAATTCAAAGTTATTGATCTTATTTTTATCTAATTCTCTTAAACTACTTACTTTCTTATTGTCGGAATAGACATCTTCACTATTTTCAATTAACAATGTTCCATCATTATCAGTTTTATATATAGCTAAAAATCCATCCTTCTCGCCAATATAATATTTGTTTGGCTTCACTGACTTTGAAATATCTCTTTTAAATGTCATTTCACCATTAGACTCTACTTCTAGTGCATAGCCTTTATCCTTTAATACTTTTGACAATTCTGTTTGTGTTAAATTACCATCTATATTTAACTCTTTTTTCAAATCTGCTATGGTTGATTCTTTTTCTTTCTTTTCGCCTGCAAATAAATATACTTTTGTGCTATCACTTAGTGAATTATTGTTATTAGTACCACTAGCTACAGTTGCATTATTTTTAGCATTTTTATTACTTATATATTTATCTGACAAATAGTACGTTATAGAAAATATAAGTGCTAATATTATTGTCATTGAAATTAGTAATTTTCTTTTATTTATCATAATAATCACTCCTCATTAAGGAGTATTAACATTTTTCTGATATATATACATTTGTTGTTATTTTATATGGCAAAAACTTTAATTAATGGCTAATATATTCCTATTTATAATATTATTATATTTTTTGACTTGTTATATTCTTTCAAATGCTTTAAATATTTTCTATTTGGATGATTTATTAATTAACTTTTTGTAAAAGTATGTTTTAGTGCACTTATTAATATATTCCACGTGATTCTCAGACAATTTCTATAATTTATAATTGAGTTTATTATAAGTACTGATATTATAATTTCAAAATAATAAAATATAACAGTTACAATTGAATTAATATTTATAAATTTAATATCTGAAAGCATCGTGGTTGCAAATGATAGTCCAAATATAACAACGCTAAAAATTATAAGGCCTTTAATCATTCCTTTAAAATCTTCATGACTTGGTGCTATCCCACTTATTAATACTAAAAACAATAGAATTGTCATTAAACCTTCTTTAGTAAGCATAATTCTTGGATCTAGTATTATTGATATTTCGCGTTTTAATATGAACTTTTTTTCTATAAAGATAAATAATGGTACGTTTATTAATGCAGGTGCTATAGCTATAATAAACTCCTTAATACTTATACAAAATGGGATACTACTTCCAATTCTAGACCTTATAAAGCCTGGCCTATTTCCCCTTGGGAAAAGCTGCACTTCTTCTATTTTAGCCAAACATAGTATAGCGACTAACAAATGCGCTAATTCATGTGCAGGTGTACCCAATGCATATATAAATTTTGCCAGTTTAGAACTTATACTTCCTATTGCCCCTTGAAAAACTGATTGAATAAATCTTAATGCATAATAGTATGAAAAATATAACACTAAAAAAATTATTACTGCTTTAACTGCTACTTCCATTCTAATCACCTCCATTTCTATTAGTCATATTATGAACACTTCTATCTTACTCTATTTATAAATCCACATTTCTTACATAATTCTTCCGTTGCTTTTCTACTTGAAAATCCATCATATATGTCTTTAGCTCTTTTAGAATTCAAAATTTCTTCTAAAGTACTTTCAAAAATATTTCCCAGTGGAATGCTGCCCTCACTGTCCAAGCAACATGGTACAACTGTTCCATCAACTAGTATGCCTATTTGATTTCTAAGCCCATAGCAAAAAGCTCTCTCCCCTAATTCTTCTAGTTCTAAAGATGGCCATTTAAATTTTTCACCTATACTAATGTATACATTATTTTTTAATTTTAAGCTATTTTCCTCTTTTAGTCTTTCTTTTAAATCATATTTTACTTCAAGTTCGCGTTCAATTAATTTAAATATATCAATATTGAGATTATTACTAGCAGCATATCTTGTTTCTAAATTCCATAATCTCAAAGAACAAATTATATTAGTTTTCTCTGTTGCTCTGTTGATGAATTTAATTATATTATTTATATATTCATTAAAGTCTGCTTGTTTTTGATTAGCCTCAAAACTATGTAGTGAAATATTCACCTGCCTTAAAGCTTGCGAATTAAGCAATATATCTTTAACATCATTTATCAAAGTTCCATTTGTAGTTATATTAACTTTCAATTGATTTTTTTCGCTTATCTCTAAGAAATACTCAAGCTCTTTATTTAAAAGTGGCTCTCCCATTAAATGAAAATAAACATAATTTGTATAAGATTTTATGCTTTCAACAATATGTTCAAATGATTTTTTGTCCATGAATTTTAGTTCTCTAGATGTCTTAGGGCAAAAATCACAGTTCAAATTACATATGTTGGTTGTTTCTATATAGACTTTCTTAAATTTCTTCATTTGCTCATGACTCCAGTCTCTATTTCTCTTAGGCATCTGATAAAAATAGCTAGTGAATGCCTTATTTAAATATCTCAAATTAGTATATCTTCTTATTAATATCATTGCAACTAAAATAAGAATTTATCCCTATATCACATATTTTAATTCTAGTCATATTCAAAGAAGAAGTAACAACTTAGTATTTTCACATGTCTTGTTCTTATTCACCTTATTTATCCTTCTCCAACATACAATATTCATTAATAACACTATCCAACTTAACACTAACTTCTAAAACTTTCTCATAATTATTTTTATAGTTATTTTTCATTAGCAAGTTTAATTTATCTCGTAAATTTTCAATTTCATTTTTTATATTTGCATCTTCATCCTTGCTATTTTTAGATTTTTTTATGTAAGTATTATTTATAAAATTAAATAATACTTTGACTTCAATTTCTATGATAAATATATGACTATTATTTATCATAGATTTGTCAATTTTAAAATCATGATTTTTTAATCCTTTGTAGTTAATCTTATTTTGCTTTATATGCATTTGTATTTCTAATTCTTTAATTATACTTTCTACTGTAGATTTAGTAAACTTGTTAAAATAAACAAGTCTTAGATTTTTATCTAATATAACAAATAAGTTTTTATTTACCTCAAATTCCCTTGTATTCATCATTTTCCCTCCTTAAAACACTATACTTTATATATATTATCATCCTGATCATGTTACAGCCACGGACTATAGTCCTCGAATCATGTCTTTCAGAATAATATTTGTATAAAAGGTGCGTGTTATAAAATGGATATATCAAAAGCATTATCTATAGTTTTGAGGCATAATCGTAATAAAGTCGGTTATTCGCAAGAAGAATTAGCTTATAGATCTAATTTAGATAGAACTTATATATCTTTATTAGAAAGAGGTAAACGTAACCCAACCCTAAATGTTCTTTTTTCTATAAGTGCTGCCTTAGATATATCTGCAAGTGAACTTATAAGACAAATAGAAGATCTAACATAAATAAAACTGCAATAAATTATTTGAAAACAAACTATTTATTGCAGTTTTTATATTTGACTTTGTGCAATTTCATCTCATTAAAATATTATAATTAATGATTTATTATATAGTTAGACATAAGAAAGAGCAAGTGCATATTCATACACCTGCTCTCCCTTAGTAACTGATTTTTGCGTTGTCCGCCAACTGGGTACGCCCATACGTCGTACATTGCTTCCGGGCTTCTTACGTTGCCCATTCACTAATTGTATACCTTTAACTGATATACTCTTCTGCCGGATTAAAGTGTCAGTACACTAAGATAAATTTGAATCTTTATCTTAATTATATTATATTATATTTTAGAAATGATTGCAATATGTTTTTTCAATTTTCTGACTAATCATTTTTTATGAAGTATTTACTAAAATCATATACGATATTTTCATCTCTTAAATCAATATTATTATCAATTTTTTATATTCTTCAGATAATTATTTATGTGTTTTATACACAATAGTTTGAGTTCTTTAACTTATAGCTACTTTAGTTCTTCTAGGTATATTATCCCAAATCCATTTAGCATTTTCTTTAATTAGTCGTATGCATCCATCAGATAATGCCATTTTAAGTCTTCCATCTCTAATTGATCCATCTAAATTATATATTATTGAATGAAACAGATAGTTGCCTTTAAATTGAGTATAATACCAACATTTATATCCCTTATTTACTCCAAAATAAAGCCCCTTTACTCCTATTGTATAGGTCCCCTGTGGTGTTGGAGTAGCCGGTTTACCTATAGTACATGAATAACTGTGGATTAAAGTCCATTTATTTGTACTTCCTTCAAAAATATTTACTTTAAAATTTTTAAGATCTACCCAAATAAGATAATTAGTTTCACTTGAGAAATCATTTGAATTTACATACTTTTCACTATTATAATTCTGATTAACATTATCTGACCTTGTACTCTTATTATTATATTCTTTACGTTTAAAGAGTCTCGCTAAAATTTTCATATTTAACTTCCTAATCTAATAATTTAAAAGTATTATATGTGAGTTATAGTAATTTTGATTTAAATTAGGAGTTCTGTTTTAAAACACTTTTTACATTAAGACTATTATCCTATTATATAAATAATCTTCTCTCTATTTTAAGTTTTCTATCCTATATCCAATTTCTTTATTAGCTAATCTGTAACTTTCTTGAATCATTTCTTCCTCATTCAAAGAATTTCCAATTAGATTATCTATTGTTATTTGAGCCCTAGTACTGAAATACTTATTTAAAATACTTTCTTCTATACTTTCTTGAGAAGCTAAGGAATAATCATCTAATATATGTTTAACAATAAATTTATGTTCTCTTAAAGCTCTACCGACTAATATGCTTCTATGACATCTTATTGGATCTTGCATGGCTCCAAGGAGTACTACTTTATAACCTTTTTCACATCCTGCTTTTAACCTCTCAATTCCATTTAAGAAATCTTTTTCAGTAACCACTTTTTCAAAATCAGAATATCCTTCTTTATTATAAGAAATTTTATTATGCCTGTTAGCTGCAAACTCTTTAGCCATATATATGTATGTAAATCCTTCTACTTTTAAAGTGTTAGCTATAGTTTCTTTATTATATTGAATATTATATTTAGAATAAGGAGTCCCTCTAATGTCTACAACACAATTAATATCATAATGTTTTAACATGTCTATTAATTTTTCTATGGGATAATTTGAATGTCCAATTGTATATATGTCCATTTTACAAACTCCTATCTCAAATATTAAATATATTTACTCATTTATTAAACAATAATATTCCTTAATGTTATTATGCTGTTTTCTTACTTGAATATGTGGTAGTTTTCTTTTCTGCCATGAAAACATAATAAGCATCAATTTCAGTTATTTTCACACCACCGAAAATTGAAACCAATTTATTCTTATACCAATCTTTTCTTTTAGTAACCATATACATTTTTCCACCAATGGCTAGTCTATTGAATCCTTTTTCGATAAAGTTTTTTGGTACAGAGAAATCTACATGATATGGAGGATTCGAAATAATTAAAGTGAAATCTTTTTCATTTATACTTTTAAATCCATCACTTTGATATAAATTAACTCCTTGAACATGGTTTAGATCAATATTTTTTCTTGATAATTCTACTGCTATTTCATCTATATCAGTCATAACTACATTAGTCGATCCTACTATCTTCGCAGATAATATCCCAACTATGCCATAACCACAGCCCAAATCTAATACCCTATCATTATTATTAAATTCAACAGTCGATAACATTGCTAAGGTACCTTTATCAGCATTTTGAGGAGAAAAGACCTCACTTGAAGTTTCAAAATTCATATCAATATCTTTTATATTTAAATTTAACATTTTATATTCCTCCCAACTTTTTCTTAAAGTAAAAATTGTTATGCTATAGAATACAAGGGCAACTTAATCCGTATAATTATACCTTTAATTATAGCATATTTGCTACATACCATATTATTTACTCTTTAAATAATACTATCTATCAACTATTTTACATTATTCATGCCCTTCGTATCAGTTTTAATTCTTATCTTTAATTGTTTGTATTATACATTAGATCCTAAAATAAGTACTTTTTCATACCTTATTGTAAAAACTTTATTCTTAAAGCCACTATATCATCTCGATTCTTTTTATAATAAATACTTGACAGGGAATATAACTCCTACTATTATATACATATACCCATAGGGGTATATGTATATAATAAATTAATGGAGGTAAGATTATGCGTGCATGTATGAATATTCCAAATTTAAAAACAAGAATAAACAAGATACAAGGACAGCTTAATGCAATATCTGAAATGCTAGAAAAAGATATTCCTTGTGAAGACATTTTAATTCAAATTGGTGCTGCTAAGGGAGCATTACATAAGGTTGGACAGGTTGTTTTAGAAGGACATTTACAACATTGTGTTAAAGAAGGTATTGAACACGGTGATGCTGATAAAACAATTGCAGATTTTGCAAAGGCAATTGAGCATTTTTCAAGGATGAGCTAATGGAGTGTGATACTATAAATAAACTAAAACTGTGCTTTTTTGGAAAAGAAAATCGTAATATTTGTTATACCGTAATTTCAGCAATAGCGTTACTTTTAAGCTTTTCTCATTTACATTTTGAATATTTTCCTATCGATTTTGCTTGGATATCTATCATTTTGTGTGGTTTTCCAATTATAAAAGAGGCTATTTTGGGTTTAATTCGCGAATTTGATATTAAAGCTGATGTATTGGTAGCTATTGCATTGATTGCATCAGTTATTATTGGTGAAACCTTTGCTGCAGGTGAAGTTGCTTTTATTATGGCAATCGGTTCACTACTAGAGGAACGTACTGTCCGTAAAGCCCGTGAGGGTATTGAGAAGTTAGTTTCTTTATCTCCAAGAACAGCAAGAGTCATTATTGATGGAATAGAAACTATTATTCCTGCTGAAGCAGTAGAAGTGAATAATATTTTACGAGTACTTGCAGGGGAAACTATTCCTATAGATGGCGTTATAACATCGGGTCAAACTTCAATCAATCAAGCAGTTATGACAGGAGAAAGTCTTCCTGTAGATAAAAGTGTTGGCGATGAAATTTCAAGTGGAACAGTAAATCAATTTGGTACCTTTGAAATGAAAGCCACAAAGGTTGGCGAAGATAGTTCATTGCAACGTATGATAAGACTGGTACAGCAAGCAGATACAAACAAGGCACCTATTGTTAGCCTTACAGACAAATGGGCGACTTGGATTGTCGTAATTGCATTGAGTTCTGCTATTCTCACTTGGCTTTTCACAGGTGAAATAATACGTTCTGTTACTATTTTAGTCGTGTTTTGTCCATGTGCTTTGGTACTTGCAACTCCTACTGCTATCATGGCAGGTATTGGTAATGCCACTCGATTCGGAATACTAATCCGTACAGGTGATGCCCTTGAGCGTCTTTCTAATGTGAAGCGTATCGCCTTTGATAAAACTGGAACACTTACCTCTGGAAACATTCAAGTTATTACTGTGACAAGTTTTTCATCAGATATTTCTGAAGATAGCCTTTTAGCCCTTGCCGCTTCAGCAGAACAATACTCTGAGCATCCTATTGGACGTGCCATATTAAACTTTGCTAAAAAGAAAGTAGAGTTATTTAAAACAAAAGATTTTATTTTATTGCCAGGACGTGGAGTTAGTGCAACGGTTGATAATAAATTCATCTTAGCAGGAAATAAGAAGCTATTTTTAGAAAAAGAAATCATTATTTCAAGAAGTATATCTAATTCCGCCCAACAATATATAGATGACGGTTGCACTGTTATCTTCATTAGTATACTAAGAAATGAATGCGTGGGATTTATTGCACTATCTGACACATTAAGACCTGATGCAAAAAGTATGGTGGCGCATATACATTCTCTTGGTGTAAATACTTTACTTCTAACGGGTGATAATTCTCATGCAGCAGGTCATATGGCACAACTTGTTGGTATTGATGATGTGAAATCAGATCAATTGCCAGAAGATAAAATGAATTGTATAATCTCATATCAAAATAATAATGAATTTGTTTGTATGGTTGGTGATGGTATTAATGATGCTCCTGCATTAAAAGTAGCTCACGTTGGTATTGCAATGGGTAGTATCGGAAGTGATATTGCAGTTGAAGCCGCTGATGTTGCCCTTATAAGTGATGATATTCAGCGAATACCCTACCTTATAAAGTTATCACAAAAAACAATGAGAACCATTAAACTTAATGTTGCTTTTTCTATGAGTCTAAATTTTATTGCTATTATCCTTGCCATCACAGGTATACTTAACCCCGTTGTTGGAGCATTAGTGCATAACTTAGGTTCGGTTGCAGTTATTCTAAATTCAGCTTTTCTCCTAAACTTTAAAGAGAATTAAATAGACTAATATTTATTTATCAATTACAAGAGACTGTTACAAAATAAAAATTTTGTGACAGTCTCTTTCTGCTTAATAAAATAATTTTATGACATCCTGTACTTTTTCCAATGTAGCAAATCTATTTTTCCATATATTAAAATTATAATATTCATATATGCCTCTTCCATTCATATATTTATTATCAAATGTAGTATTCGTTTCTTCTGGAATGATTACTTTAAAGTTATATTCAAAAGCGACCTTGCAAGTTGTATCTATGCAATATTCAGTTTGCATTCCAACTAAAACTATTGTATCTATATCTTTTTCATTCAAATATTCTTTTAATTCAGTTTCTTTAAAAGCACTATTGTATCTCTTTTCTATGATTTTTTCTCCATATTTAGGTGCAACTTGATTGTAAATTTGCCAACCTTTAGAACCAAATTCCAATTCATCACCTTTACCACCATCATGTCTTACATAAATAACCTCTACATTATTAAATCTACATTTTTTAATTAATAGTTCTATATTATTAATAGTATTTTCCTTATCAAAAGGATTCTCAGTTACTAATCCTTCTTGAACATCTACAACGAGTAGTGCCATTTTATTCATTTTAATACCTCCTCTTAGAATCTTTACATTTATTTGTAATTTACATATATAATTTTTATTTTGATATATATCTATATGATGAGTTTCAATAATCTTAGCAATTTTTACTATTAATTAATTCATCCATTCTTGGCTACTTAATACATTACTAAATCTTAAACTCTGTGTAATAAGCGTTGCTTTATGTAGGTCTTTACTACTAATAGTTCCTACATTATTGCTTACATCTATAGTTCCTGTAGCATCTGACAAAAATTCAACTGAATAATCTTTATGAAATGCTTCTCTTGCTGTAGTATCACAGCACATTTGAGTCATATATCCTGAAATAACTATTCCTTCTATGTTTTCCTTTTCTAATATTTCTTCCAAATTAGTCTTATAAAAACTACTTGGCTTAGTTTTCTCAATATGGTAATCATAAGATTTTTTTAATATATCAGCATGTATTTCCCATTCCATTGAATTTTTAACAAATGTCTCTCCAGAAGCAGCTGTATGTTGAACGAGTATAATTACCATATTATTTTTCTTGGCGTGGTCCATGACTTTTAATATATTATTAAGGCTATTTATAGGATAAGTTACCTTTAGTTTTCCACTAAAATATTCATTTTGTACATCAATTACAAGTAATGCTTTTTTCATTTTTATTCCACCTTTACATTTAATCATATAAAGAAAATAACAAGTCAGTATGTAGTATATTTCGCTCGTTCTTTCTTTCATATACCTTTATTGATTTGGTTATATTTGATATAATGATTTTAACTTAAATTAAGGTTTAAATGTGAAAATAATTACTTAGTTTCACTTGGTAAATGAAAGGATTTTGTACTTTATGTTTGATGAATTAGATTTGAAAATTATAGATATGTTAAAGGTTAATTCTAAAATATCACTTAAAATAATTGGTGAAGATATACATTTAACGCCTCAGGCAGTATCCAATAGAATTATCCGCCTTCAAAAGTTAGGTCTTATAACTCAATATACTATCCGTACAAATGATGTTTTACTTGGTAAAAATATTATTGCTTACATTACTATTTTTATGAAAACTATAAAACACGATCAATTAATGAACTTTATAAAATCAAATTCTATTATAGAAGATGCTCATAGAATTAGTGGTGATGGGTGCTATTTAATTAAAGTTGTATGTTACAATATTGACGAAATTAATTCATTGCTTGACATACTCCTTAAATACGGCACTTATAGATTAAATTTATCTACATCTACTATAAAATAATTGCTCCATTAAAACACTTTTCTATCCCATTATTATATACTTAAGGACTTTAGCTTTTACTGATTATAAAAATACATATGATGGATATTTTTCTCTTAATATAATCAAAAGTGCAACATCAAATCTATTATTCAGACTTCATGTTGCACTTTTAAATTTTTAATTATTAATTTTCATTATATATTTTATATGCAAGCTTAACTAAGCTTCTGTATAAAATCATTGTTCCAATAATTACCATAAGAATACAAATACCAAATATTATTATATAATTTTTTAAAATTATAGCTGCGAATACAAGTATAATCCCTAGTACAAATACAATAAGCATGATGAACAATGGCATATAATTATTTTTAAACATAGCTCTTTCATTTTCCCACTCTAATTTTGGAGATCTAAAATCTATATACATTCCAAATAAAGTTATTAAACCTATTGATGCAATTGAAGTTATTGTTCCTAGTGTAAATAATATTGGACTTGCGCCTACTAATATTAATCCTAGAGCAATTATTACTGCTCCAACTTCATTTATACATAATGACGATATAATCTTTGAATATAATTGAGTTTTATAGTCAACAGGAATATATTTTAATATAATGAAGTCTTTCCCTTCTCGTGAAAGTGCAGTTGCACCCGCTCCACCGCCCATTATGCATACAGTTCCTCCGATAAAAGCAATAACGATAGCAATTGCATACCATTTTGTTCCATCATTTAACAAAGTTCTAAATTCTGCTAGTCTCGAGCCTGATAACATTGTTATTCCAATTATTGCTGGCATATAAAATATCATTGCTATGCAGTTAATAAAAAATTGAGGCGTTCTAAGGACAACCTTAATATCTTTCTTAACTAAAGCTTTTATTGGTGAGCTTGTCTTTATTAATTTTCTAGATTTTCCATTTTCTAATATATCTTCTCTTTTACTATAAGACTCTGAAATTCCTATTATACCTTTTAGATATAGTTTTCCTCCAATATTATAATATATAATAAAAATCGCTATGCTCAAACTTAGTGCAATCAATATATATAATAATCCTTTAAATTCATTGTTATACAATAGTCCATATGATGAGAACTTATTTGTTATAAAAATACCAGTCATCGTATCTATCATATTATTGTTGCCTTGTGAAAATTTTTCAATCATCTGCTCAGAAGTCATATTTTTGCCTGAACCCGAAGTAAAAAAATTAAATGCAATGATTAATATTAATGATGCACACCCAGTAAACATCTTAAATGCATCCTTATGTTTAGATAGACTAGTAAATCTCATAAGTGCCATACATATAAGTGAAGCTAATATCATCGGCAGTATGGGTGTTATTATAAGTACAATTATTGCATAACAATAATACATAAAACTTGCTCTGGATACAGCACCATACGCTATAAGTGGTAAAACTAGCATTGCAGTGTATATATACATATTAATTAATACTGCAGCAAACTTACCAATTACTATTTCACTACCTTTAAAAGGAAGTGGTAGTATTACTTCTATATCATCTGAAAAATAAAAAACATTCATTATTGTATATATGCCAAAGAAAAAAGAGACTGTTGATCCTAATGATAATATAATAGCTAATAATGCACCTTCTTGTCCCATGGAATGAAATGATTTATATCCTTCACTTATCATAAATGTAAAAGGAAGAGATATCATACTAACTACAAAAAGCATTAATATTACTATAAAAACAGGCTTCATTTTGCTGCTTGCAAACATTTCATCAAGGGCATTTTTTATAAAATATTTAGTTATTATCTTAATCCTATTCATTCTCAGTCATCTCCAAAAACATTTCTTCTAATGATTCATTTGCTTTAAATTCATTTCTCATATTGTTTAAAGTTCCATTAAATATTAATTGTCCTTTATTAATTATAGCTACTTTATCGCATATTTTTTCTGCAACTTCTAGCACATGAGTAGAGAAAATAACTGTATTCCCTGCATCTGCATGTTCTCTCATCATTTCTTTCAATATAAATGCTGATTTTGGATCTAATCCTGTCATTGGTTCATCTAAAATCCATACCTTTGGATTATGTATCATAACCCCTATTAATACTATCTTTTGTCGCATGCCATGAGAATATGTTTGTATCTTATCTCCTATATTAGAACTCATCTCAAATTTTTTTGAAATTTCTTTTATTCTCGATATTCTCTCATCTTTTGAAACTTTATAAACATCTGCCATAAAGTTTAAATATTCTATTCCTGTTAATCTTAAAAACATATCTGCACTATCTGGAACATAACCAAATTGTTCTTTAGCTTTAATTGGCTGCTTATTAATATCAACACCATTAATTTCTATACTTCCATTAGTTGGTGCTATTATTCCAGTTATCATTTTAATAGTTGTTGTTTTTCCTGCCCCATTAGGCCCAAGTAATCCATAAATTTCTCCATCTTTAATTTCTAAGTTTAGATTATCTACTGCTTTATACTTACCATTGTAGCTTTTTGTTATATTATTTATATTTATCATTAATTACGCCTCCCTTTATACTTATTATACTAAACTTCAAGTATATAAAACTTAAATATGTATAAATTTATTAATATATACTTATATATATCACCAAGGGTTGCCTTAAAATAATTTCTATAATCATTCTATCTCTAACTATTTATTTAATGTTGAAGATATGCTATTATTCATATAAAATGGAATAATTTTATTATAAATGAAAATATGGAGCTTAAATTGTATAAAATATGATTTCTTTATATTTTACGCTTAAAGGTTATATACTAGTTTTATTTTAAGATAGAAGGAGATAATATTTATGAAAATTATTGATGTAAATACTATAAAAGAAAAAGATATAGTTAAGTTTATTGCTCCTAATAAAACTCTTGTTGATGGAACTATAAAAAAAGTATCTAATGATTTTTTAGGAATTACAATAGATACTAGACAAGACACATCGATATGGTTAAATAAAAATCAATTTATTGAGCTAATTTTAATTCATGAGCATGAGGCTATAAAATGTTCTTCTGTTATACTTGGTAGTACTCAAAATGATTTTGAGCAGGTTGTAATAATTACTATCCCTAGACTTATATTAGTCATTAACAGAAGAAAGTTTGAAAGACTTCCTATTGTTATGGATATGGAATATTCATTGCTACCAACTGAAATGAACTACCAAAATTTAAGCAATGTAGATCAAAAGTATTTTAGATATTTTAAAAAGACTTATACAATAGATATTAGCGCTGGAGGTGTATATTTTATTGTTTCAAAAGATGAAATAGATAGTAAATTTGCAATAGTAACTCTATCATTAGGAAATGAAAAAATTATAGCACTATGTGAGAAGATACGAACAGATCTCATTAACGATTCAAGGCATAATAGAGTTGCTTTTAAGTATAATGATATAAATGCAAATCATAGGCAGTTAATTTTAGACTTCATTTCAGAAAAATCTAAAAGAAAGTAATAAATCTTAAATAATCTAAAAGACCATCACATGTAACATATGCATTTTCTTTCTAAATATTATAGGTTTACTTTCATATTTTTATCTTATCATAACAAAAAAGCTATCATATCTGATAGCTTTTGATATTATATAAAATTTACCAATTCATCTTTAGCTCACCTATATCACCAAGATTACTATCTTTATTTCGTTTTTTTACATTTACCAGTCTCAAATATTTTCAAAGTTAAGCTCATATTCTATAATAGCCCTCTTAACTCATTAATATCATTTACTGGAGCTAAACATGATCTTCCTTGACATAAATAATATGTAGACTTGTCATTTATGAAATCATAGTCTTTAATAAATGGTATTAATTCTTCGATTTCATTTTTATTTTCATTAGTTTTAATAATTACTGTTAGATTAAAGGTCTGTTTTTCACTTAGCAAATATTTAATTTTTTCTTCATCATTTTTATCTTTGATAACACATACTAATTCTTTTGATAAATTCAATGCAAATGATGCCCCTACCAAGAAAAAAGAATGATTTATTTCTTCACTAAATAAAGCTCCACAAATGAAATCGAGTTGTTCTTCAGCCATAGCCTCTAGTTTATCTTCTCCTGTTATTCTCGCGAGTTTTATTAAGTTATACGCTGCAACAGAATTCCCTGATGGCAATGCTCCATCAAATAATTCTTTAGGCCTAGCTATTAATTTTTCTCCATCTTCTCCATAAAGAAAAAATCCGTGTTTTTCATTATCCCAAAATAAATTAATCATATCTTTGTTTAAATCAAGAGCTTTCTTTAAAAACAAAACATCAAAACTACTTTCATAAAGCTCTATAAGCCCAAAGCAAAGAAAAGCGTAGTCATCTAAATATGCTTTATGGCGAGATTCATTATCTCTATACCTAGCAAGTAACCTTTTTTTCTTATCAATTAAATTATTTAATATAAAATCCACTGCATTCTTAGCATATTCAAAATATTTTTTATCTCCAAAAGCCTTATATCCCTTAGCAAGTGCTGCTATCATAAGACCATTCCAAGATGTAAGGATCTTATCATCTTTATGTAATTTCATTCTGCTACTTCGATATTTAAGTACTTGTTTCCTTAATTCATTTATTTTAACATTATCCTTATTGAAATTACTATTATTTATTAAATTAGGGATATTCTTTTCTTCAAAATTTCCATTAGGAGTTATATCAAAGTATTCATTAAAATAGGTTCCATTTTCTTCACCTAAAACTTCTAAAATCTCTGATGGATTAAATACGTAATACTTCCCCTCTTCACCTTCACTGTCTGCATCTTCGCCACAATAGAATCCTCCATTTTCATTCCTAAGTTCTCTAAACACATACTCTAATGCATTTACTGCCACATCTTTATATAGCTTCTTTCGAGTCACTTCATAACCTTCAATATATGCAATAATTAATAATGCATTATCATAAAGCATTTTTTCGAAATGCGGTACTAACCACTTATTATCAGTAGAATATCTAGAAAATCCAAAACCTACATGATCAAATAGTCCACCTTTATACATACAATCTAAAGTTTTTTCAGCCATCTCTAAAGCTTTACTGTTTTCGTGTATTTTATAATATCTAAGTAAAAACATGATTTTATGTGGCGTTGGAAACTTAGGAACATCACCAAACCCTCCATATTTATTATCAAAAGCATGCAAAATCTGATCATATCCATTTTCCAATGTTTTAGAAGTTAATTTAACATCATTGATTTCTCCTTCATAGTATTTATCAAGTTCAGATAAAATACTTTCACTAGATGATATAATCTTATTCCTGTTATCTTTCCAATTGGTAATTACAGAATATAAAATATCTATAAGCCCTGGCATATTATATTTAGATTTTTTTGGGAAATAAGTTCCTGCAAAAAAAGGCTTTTGATCTGGAGTCATTATAATTGTAAGTGGCCATCCTCCCTGATGTGTTAAAGCTTGACAAACTGTCATATAAACACTGTCTATATCAGGTCTTTCTTCACGATCTACCTTTATTGCTATGAAGTTATCATTGATAACTTTTGCGACCTCTGTGTCTTCAAAAGATTCATGTGCCATTACATGGCACCAATGACAAGTGCTGTAACCTATCGATAAAAATACTGGTTTATCTTCTTCTTTGGCTTTATTAAATGCTTCTTCACCCCATCCATACCAATTGATTGGATTATATGCGTGCTGTAGCAAGTATGGGGATTTTTCATTAATTAAGCTATTAACTTTCCTATTAGTTATATTTTGATTATGCATAAAACCACCTTCTTTATAAATAATTTATTATTTTCCCTTTAGTATTTTCTCTATATCTTCAATACTTGATACGAGTTCTAGAATTACTTTTTAACTTTCTACTAATAATTTAGTTTCACATTTAACTTCATAACTTTTGCTTTTTATTATATTTATGAGAGGTTCCGATTTGTCAAAGAAGATAATAATTATATCTCCAGACTTTGCAATACATAAAGCCATTTTTAATGCCTCTTTTTCATCTAAAATCTTTTTCATCTTCTTGATATCAAACTTTGACTTCAAAACTCCTTTTTCTATAAGGTCTGCCACCTCACCTTTATCTCTACCTCTTCTATCCTCATCTTCCCTTATAAAAATATAATCAAGATTTTCTCCTGCACATTCACCTATATTCATTATATGACTATCTAGCCTATCTCCTGGTACTCCTATAACTCCTATAAGTTTATTGTGTTTCATATTTTTAAGTGCATTAAGCACACCCTTGTAGCCTTCTATGTTATGCCCATAGTCTAATATTACCATTACATCATTTATATAATACGTATTAAACCGTCCTGGATTTTGCTCTTTATTACAGTAGAATGACTTCAATCCTTGCTCAATAATATCGTAACCTAGTCCTAACCCTACTGCAGCTCCGCAAGCTGCCATAGAATTTTCAATGTTATATTTTAAAATACCTTTGATTGTTATCCCTATACTTTTTATATCTATTAACTTTTTAATATCAGTATTTTTTTGTATTATTAAATTACCTTCATCTACATAGATTCCATAGCCACCATTTTTAATGTTAGATTGCATAATTTCATTATCTTTATTATTAGAAAAAATTATAAGATTACTCTTTATCCTAGACATGATACTTATACTCATATCGTCGTCCCCATTAATAACAACATACCCACCTTCTTTAACTGCTTCACCAACCAAAGCTTTAACTTTTGCCAAATCTTCTATAGTTTCTACTCCATCTATTCCAAGGTGATCTTCAGTTATGTTTGTAATAACTGCAACATCTGCAAGATCATATGCTAATCCCTCTCTTATAATTCCTCCCCTTGCAGTTTCAAGGACCGCAGCATCTATCTTTTTATTCATAAGCACAGTTAAAGCACTTTTAGGTCCTGTGGTATCACCTTTAAATATACATTCTCCATCAATATATATTCCACCCGTTGTTGTCATCCCAACAGTGTATTCTGCAATTGACAGCATATGACCAATGAGTCTTGTAGTAGTGGTTTTTCCATTTGTACCTGTTACAGCTATCAATGGAATCTTTTTAGGCATATCCTTAAATAATTTATCAACTATATGACCAGCAACATTATGTGCTTTACCACTACAAGGATTATGATGCATTCTAATACCAGGTGCAGCATTTATTTCAATAATTACTCCACCTTCATTTATAGGTTTACTTATATCAACACAACGCACATCTATTCCACAAATATCCAATCCAATAGAGCTTGCAGCCCTTTTGCATATTTCTATATTTTCATCACATATTAAATCTGTACAATCTATTGCAAATCCACCAGTTGATAAATTTGCATTATCTTTTAAATATAGTTTTTCTTTTTCTGGAAGAATATAATTTAATGAACATTTTTTTTGTTTCAAGTACTCTATAAGTCCTTCATCTATTTTAATCTTAGTTAATTCTTTTTCGTGACCCTCACCTCTTCTAGAATCTTCATTAGTATTTTGTATAAGTCTTTCAATAGAATTTATACCATCACCTATAATATATGGAGGTATTCTTTCTGAAACTGCGACTATATCCCCATAAATACTGCATATTCTATAATCCCTTCCGTTTATGTACTTTTCTATTATTATATCTTTATAATCCTTAGCTAAAAGTTCATACGCATCTGATAACTGCTTCTCATGTTTTATATTTGCGATAACCCCCTTTCCTTGATTTCCGAACTGGGGTTTAAGTACCACAGGATAACCAATATCAATTGCATATAAGATAGTATCAGTCTTACTTTTCACCTTCATACCACTTGCCACAGGCAAACACTGCAAACTTAGTATTTGTTTAGTTAGCAATTTATCCTGTGCAATACTTACGGCTATTGCACTTGTATCACTCCCCATAGTCGCTTGTATAATCTTCGAATACTTTCCATAACCTAATTGGAACATACTATCTTTACCTATTTTTAATATAGGAATACCTCTCTTTTTTGCCTCGTTGCAAATATTAAATGTACTTACTCCTAATTGTTCACTCATTAATATTTCCTTTAACCTATTTAATCGCAGATCTAAGTCAAATAATCTCTTATTGATTAATGAATTAACCATATCCACTGCAATATTTGCAGCTTCTATGCCTGTGTCTTCATATTCATATTGATAGATCACATAATAATTATCTCCAAATATCTCTCTAGATTTACCATAACTTATTTCCACTCCAATCATATTGTGAAGTGCTATTATTATATGTTCAGTTATGTGTGCCAAATAAGTTCCCTCTATAAGCCTCTTAATAAATCCTCTATCTTCATCTATTCCACATCTATGCTTATTAAGTTCTGGAAGCATTTGGACTAAACTTTCATTAAATCCACAAATTTCTTTGCTAGGACTTTCACTATATCCTTCTAAGTCTAAATTAAGTCTTATGCACTTCTTATGAGAATATATATTTCTTCCTTTAAAGATCCTAACGTCAAACATCTTCATGTATTTTCCTCCCTGATGGGATATTTAATCATCCCATTTTATTTGATATAACACTGTTTTGACTTTATCCTTTATAAATTATTTCATTTATCTCTCCTATCAGGTTAATATTTACTTCAAATTATTATATAAACTTATCTAAACTAAATTTTCTTAAGAACATAATAGAATGATTAAATCTATTAATTATCATGCTTTACTTTTAACAAGCTGTAAAACTATTTCCATATATTTTTACCCTTTATTAATTATTTATCCATACTTATTTTTTGTATTAAAATAAATTAAAAGTGCCAGACATACTATAACTGTATATCTGGCACTTATATATATAGACAATACTAATTTCTTTATATATATTATTCTGTAATTGGAAACCAACCGGGTGTATTTATAATTACATTCCAAAGTGGCTCTGGTATATCTAACGCTTTTCTTTCACTTTTACTTAAACTAGTACGGATTTTTGAAACTTTCCCCATTTGAATTTTAGTTACCCATTCTGGTTCCATAATTATCTCCCTACCAATAGCTATAAATTCCGCACCACTTTCTAATGCTTTTATAGCATCATCTGGTGTATGGATAGAACCAACACCAATAAATGGTACTCTACCATGTATTTGATCTATTATTTTGCAAATAATTGGACTTGTATTTATTTTATCTCTCATTGAACTTTGCCAAAAATCCATTAAAGAAGCATGTAAGTAACTTAGTCCTTGATTTGCTAATACATCTATGAAGAAAAGGGTATCTTCTAAAGTTATACCTGGATTCTCCGTTTCTTCTGGTGAAAAACGATAGCCAATTATGAAGTTCTCTCCACCTTTTTCTTTTATTACTTTCTTGACTTCTGATATAACTGCCAATGGGAAATTCATTCGTTTTTCTATGCTTCCTCCCCACACATCTTCTCTACGATTTGAATGAGGAGAAAAAAATTGTTGCAATAAATAAGTGTTAGCTCCATGAATTTCTACTCCATCGAAACCTGCATCCATTGCTAATTTTGCTGTTTCACCAAAAGCTTTAATCGTATCTTGAATCTCTCCTTCTGTCATTTCTCTAGGTATCATTGCGCCATCCCTTTCAGCTGCTACGCTACTTGCGCTAATAGTTTGTCCACCAGGAATTTCAGCAGGAATTGCCATTCTACCACCATGAAATATTTGTAAAATTGCTAATGCACCTTCTCCTTTTATGGTATCAGCTAACTTTTCTAATCCTGGTAAAAAGCTGTCATTGTAGCCAGCAAATTGGCCTGTAAATCCCTTTCCAGATTGGCTTACATAGGTTGTTGCAGTAATAACTATGCCTACACCCTTTGATCTGGCTTTATAATAACTTAATTCTGCATCAGATACTGTTCCATCAACATTTCCTGAAAAAGTAGTCATTGGTGCCATAACTATAGGATTTCTTACATTTATATTTGAACCTAACCTTCTAGATTGAAGTAGTTTTTCGATTTTTAATTTCAATTTAATTCCTTCCTTTCAAAATAAATTTTACTTATAGAGCTAATTTAATCATTTTATTATATTTTTTAAAATTGATTATCCTTAATACTATGAATATACTCTAACTCTTTATTCTATTTTCCTTTATATTAATAATACTATATCTTTATAATTATGTAAATGATAATTGTTATTATAAAATATTAATTTCTATTTATAAATACATTTGAGCCTGATATATAAAATAAGCTAAGTAGTGCTATATATTATATAACATCACTTAGCTTATATTTTAATTATTTACTAAAAATTATTTCAGGCTTAATATCCCTTTTTATTTAGTTTTTTTATGATTATTCTTTTACATTCATAGTTTGTATTAAATCGGAAATAGCCTGTCTGATTCTATTATATATATATACGTCTTTATTTTTTACTTAGAAAATACTGTTTTAACTATTTTGAGTATATCCATAAAAACATCCATATAATCATCTATGTGTTCCTTTGTTTCTATTGCAGTTGCAGTCGTTTCTGTAAGCACTTCTCCAACCGCTTTTAAATCATCACTTAACGCTAGAAAATTTTCTGTAGCCTTAGGAAGTGAGATTAATATTTCATCTATATTCTTTTCATTTCTTTCTATCAATCCATTGACCTTTGCTAAAAATCCGAATAGTTTTATTAGAACCATAATAAGTATTACTAATGCTATCGCTCCTAAAACAAAAAGAATAATAGAACCTAAACTAAATAAACTTATATACATAGGTTGTCCTCACTATTCTTCAGTTTTAGCTATAGCTTCAATTTCATTGCTTTCTTCTACAACAACTTCATTTTCATTTTTATTTTCGTTTCTTTCTACTTTTCTATCTGATAAATATTTAGATATTTTTTCTTTTGCCATAGCTGCATTATTTTTAGTTTTAGTAACTTTGTTATCTAATGTTTCTTTTATTTCTTCTGTCTTAGATATTACATTTTCGCCAAGGTCTTTTGCAGTTTTTGCAATATTATCTCTTGTTTCTCTTCCAGATTTTGGTGCCATAAGAACTCCACCAACTACGCCTGTAGCTATCCCTGCAATTGCTCCTACCGTAACTTTCATAACTAGTTTAGCTCTTTGCTTTTTTTGTTTTTCCTTCATCTTTTTCTCTAACATCTCTCTAATTTTCATTGATAACCCTCCTAGTAATTTTTAATCGATTTTTTAATTGTAATTCTATTATAACATGAATCGACATATTATTCATCTCTTAATCTATATCCTAAATCGTCATCAACTTTAATATGCATAAATTATTGGTATAATATTCTCTTCTTCATTCTCTATATCTGCCATCTAGCACTTTATGCAATCTACTTAATATGGTTAACTATACTTTTACTTTTAATAACTGCCCTTGTAAAAACACTTTAAAAGGACTATATTATAGACTACGTACAAGCAACAAATATTTTGATGGAGGTGAAACTACGTATGTTGGGTTACATCCTTATTTTTTTTGCTAATATAATAGAAGTTTCCTTAACCACAATTAGAGTAGTACTCATAACTAGAGGCGAAAAATTTTATGGGTCACTTATTGGTTTTGTTGAAATGATTATATGGTTATGTGTAGCTGGTACAGTGCTTATTGGAATAACTCAGGACCCATGGAAAATGATAGCTTATGCTTTAGGGTTTTCTTTCGGAAATTATATAGGCTGTATTTTAGAAGATAAACTTGCCCTAGGGTTAATTACTCTAAATGTAATTGTATCCGATAAAGACGGCAAAACTTTGGCTGAACTCTTGAGAACAGAGAATGTAGGAGTTACTATTCTTGATGCAGAAGGTTTAAAAGAAGGTAAAAAAATGCTTATATTACATGTCAAAAGAAAAAGAAAATCTCAAATATTAAAATTAATACAAAATTCTGATATAAATGCCGTGATTTCATTAACTGATACTAGTACTATATATGGCGGTTATGGTATTAGGAAATAATATTTTTTACACTTTTATTCGAACAAGTATTTACGACAAAAAGAGCTTACAATCATTTTGAAATTATAAGTTCTTTCCATCTATTTTACAACTTAAATTTTTGAAGCATACTATTTAATTTTTCTGCTAGTTATTTTAGATCACTCATATAATATATTTAACGTCTTTATTTATAAATAGTTCTTCTATCTCTTTTATGAAAAATTGTTTTATTTCATCTAATCCTTCTTTTTGATATACATACTTACCATATCCAAATTGTCCATATTTAAATTTACGCTCTTCATCATTCATAGGCAATTCAGTCTCTGGAAATATATTAAGTATTCTATTTTTGGCTATTGTAGTATAACGGTGAGATATAATCTCAAAGGTTACTGGAAATTTCAAATCATTTGGAATCTTACTCTTTAATTCTAGTAATAAATTATGATACTCTTCTTTCCAATTAGCATAAATGAATACAGGTGCAACTAAAAAGCCTACTGGATATCCTGCTTGAGCCGCTTTTATACTTGCTTCTATTCTTTTGTCACGAGAAGCTGTAAAATGTTCATATTTATCTATAACTGAAGAAGTATTAATACTAAATCTTATCTCTGTATGACCATTATGTTCTAAGTTAAGCAATGAATCTATATCATTGTATTTTGTCACAAATCTAAATCTAGCATTTTCATTTTCGCCAAAAAATCTTATCGCTTTCTGCAACGAATGAGTATAAGGTTCTACAGGTATAGGGTCAGATGTAGCAGCTCCTTCAAATATAGTTATATCGGGTAACCTTTCATCTATATATTTCTGGGCTTGATTTAAAATTTCATCTATATTAGTATGTATTTTTACGAAGGGTTTATCTCCAAGCTGAGTATTTAAATAGCAGTACTCACATTGCCCCATGCATCCTGATACTAATGGAAGTTGGTAATCGGCTGATGGTTTACATGATTGAAACTTCAAGCTCTTCTTAGTTCCAACAACTAAAGTCTTTTTGCCTTCTCTATATTGAGCGAATAAATCATCTCCTGGAATGTGTTGTTTGAGTTTATTGGAGGTCAAATTTATAATTTCAATATTAGTGTTATCTTTAAATTTAGCAAAGATCTCTTTACCCATGTCATATTCTAATGAATTTTTCTCAAATATAATTCTTTTAGGTATAAACATATTTTCCACTAATAAAACAGCGTAAAACAAGCTGATTTATTTACTCCTCTCTACTCTTATTTATAAAAATATTTTATTATACTCTTCAATTAATAATAGTTTCATGAGTCAAACCTATCTACTTTAAAAAGCTGCAGATCTTTATGTACTTCTCCCGAATATAATTTACTTAGCATAATTCCACCTAATACAGCAAATAGAATGCCATTTGCTCTATATCCTAAACAGTACCACAATTTTGAATTATTCGGATCTTTCTCTAATAAACCTAAATTATCTTGGGTAGATGCAAAAGCTCCACAATATCTATATGCTATATCTATATTCAAATTCGGAAATAAATTTTTTAGCCTTTGCTCTAATTTATTATTACATCTGTATCTATCTCCTTCGTTAAATACTCATACTGTTTATTCAACTTATTAATTCTTGTAAAAAGACAATCCCCCTGCACATACTGTATATTCATAATAATTACCTCTTCTCTTATATATCTACCTTAATAAATCATCTATTTTATTCCAACCAAATTATATTTACTTACTCTGTAATTTTATATTCTTTAATTATTGTTTACTAAACTTATGAAGTATATACCAATAGAAGTTAAATTAATAGTGTAAATATAATTAATAGCTTAATAGTTCGACTGTGGTGCGCACTAAAGTCCTCATTTGATCTAGCCATTATAATCTTTTCATTTGCTAGCACTCGTTAATAATTACCTTAATTAATTTTTTCAATATACATAATAAATACTATATTTTTATAGTCATGATTATTCATTAAAGCATATAGAAATACCCTGTAATTATAATATTCTAGTTCTCTTCGTATGTTTTACTAAGGAAAAGCCCTTCACTTATCTTTATTAGTGAAGGGCTTTATTAAATAATTTTTAGTTTTCTAGTCTATAATTTTTATTATTCTACAGGGGTTTCCAACGGCGACAACATTTTCTGGTATATCCTTTATTACCACGCTACCAGATCCTATTACGCTGTTATCTCCAATAGTCACACCAGGATTTATTATAGATCCACCACCAATCCACACATTGTTTCCTATGGTGATAGCTTTTGTGTGATAATGAGTTTGCTTTCTTAACTCAGGATCGGTTGGATGAGCTGAAGTAAATATACTTACATTAGGGCCTATTAGTGCATTATATCCAATTTTCACAATTCCATCATCTAATATTAAAAAATTAAAATTTGCATAGAAATTTTCCCCAATTTCGATATTAGTTCCATAATCACAATGGAAAGGAGGCTCTATTTCAAATTTTTCACCTACTTTTGCAAATAATTTTGTGATGATATGTATTCTTTCCTCTTTTTCCTCAGGCTCTGTACTATTATATAATTTTGTAAGATGTCTAGCTTCATTTCTCGAATCTTGATCAGAGGTATTATATATTTCATCTTCTAGCATTGTTTCTTCTTTATTCATTTTATACACTCCTTATCAATACGGTACTTAAGTTATTAGTATAGCATATCAATATGCCAAATATACTTAAATCCTATAGTAGTAGTTGTGGATATTTTAGAGAAAATTTTCAAAATAATATATGATTTTATTCTTGATTTTAAATTTATAGGCAAACAAAAAGCATCTGCTACATATATTGTAGCAGACGTATTTTCATTCATTTTATTAAAATAATTCTATAAAATCCTCAGAACTAACAACTTTAAAATTAATATTATCAACTATATGCATACCACTTTTGAAATCATCTGAAACTAAATAATCTGCATTTCCTTCAATTGCGCATTTTAGGAACATATCATCATATTTATCAAATATGCTTGGCGAAGACGTAACCATAGTATTTACTGATGTAGAATAATAAAACAATTCCATTATACCCTTTAATATTGCTACCCTATCATTTACATCATCAATATTATATCTTACAAAATTCTTAACTAAGTAAACTAATTCTCCTATAGTATCCTGTGCAAATAAAAGTTGAATTCTCCGATTATCAATCAAATTCATTATTTTATAACATGTATCATTATCTTCTGATGAAAACCAACCTTTTATAAAAATATTAGTGTCCAATACGACCTTTAGTTTACTTTTCATATCTCTTTGAACCTAAAGTTTTTCTTATTTCATCTTCACTTAATCCCTTTTCTTTTATGGCTTTTCTTGCTATGTTTCTAATAATATTCATGCAGTCTAATTTTTTAGGTTCAACAGTTGCTGTATTATTGATACAATCAACTCCTCTTCAATATTTTATTTAGGCACATGATAAAAAATAACAGACCAACGATGCGCCGTATATTTCATTCTCATGATTATATCATCTCTATCATATTTGTTCAATAACATTATACTATGATTTATCTTCTATAAATAATTCTATCCATAATAAAACATAACTTAACTTGAGTAGATCATATTTATAATTTTATTTCTGAAGCTTTCATTACGGCCATTCCATAAGCTATAATACTTTCGGATCCTTGATTTAGATTCAAGCCATTTTCATTTATTCCATCATAGCAAGCACCACTTTCTTTATTAATTAGAGAGAGATTTTTTGAATTTTCACCTTTGTACCAATTAAAACATTTTAAAGCATTATGGAGATATTTTTTATTCTTAGTCGCTTCATAATAGTCCGTATAAGCATAAATCATTTCACATGCCTCTATAGGTTGCTCATCATATTCAGCAGCTGTGTTTCCTTTATTTAACCAACCATTACATCCTATTGGTTTAAAAAAATGCACTTTCATGACTATACTTTCAAGAAAATCCATACTTTCTTTAGCTGTTTCTAAATAATACTCTTTTCCTAAAATCTTATATGCACAAAACAAAGCTCGAGGAAAAAAAGCATTCCCATAAGTTATAGAGTCTTCAAACCAGTGCCAATCTTTATCCTTATGTGTTTTGTATTGTTTAATTAAAGACATTGCTAGCGTTTCAATATTTTTAACCTTTTCTTCCGAATCTTTTAAGAAACTTAATCCTACAATCATATATGCTTTTGCTCTAGGATAAGTAATAAGTTCTATATTTTTACTAGCTTCTTCTAATATATATGTGCATGTATTTTTAATATTTTGTGGAACAGATGGACTTGAGACTGTGCGTCCTAAAGCCCAAATACATCTTCCAAAACAATCTTCTGAGCCTTGAATTTCGAGAAACTCTCTTTGATAATTCATAAAATTCTTAAACATACCATTATCATTTAGTGCCTGATGGACAAATGATAAATATTTACAAATAAGCTTTAAATATTTTTTTTTTTGCTCTTCTTTTCATAAAGCATAACTGCAAGTATAAGTGCTCTTGCATTATCATCTGTTGTATATCCATGGTTTCTATCTGGCACTCCATACTTACTATGCTGAAAAATGCCTACATCATCAGTAAATGCAAATAAATAGTTTTCAAAGTTCATATCTTTATTTGCTCTTAACATTAAACCACTCCTATTTTTTTATTTAGCATTGTTGTTTTCAAAAATACATCTGTATAATGTTTTGCAACAATATGCCAATACATTGTTTTGCCAAGTTTAATCGTATTTTTTTCCATTCTTAATTTTTCATCTGGGTTTTGCAAAATATAATTTAAACAATTGAATAAAGATTCTGAATCTTCAAATTCAGCAAGCAATCCACGTTTTTCTGAAAGCATTTCTTTGGCATAAAGATAAGGTGTAGAAACAATAGCTCTACCATAGCCAACAGCATAAGCTAGAGTACCACTTACAGCTTGATCTTTTGATAAATAAGGTGTCATATAAATATCTGACATTTGCAAATATTGAATGATTTCATTCTTTGTAAGGTATTTATTAACGAACTTCACTTTTTCTTCAAGATGATTTTTTATAACAAGTGCTTCTAACTTTTCTCTATATAATTCACTTTTTTGATCTGGATGAGTTTTCCCCAAAATCAAATAAATAATATTGTCATTTATGGTAGAAAGTTTTGATATAGCTTCAATAGCATATTCGATACCTTTCCCAGGACTTAAAAGCCCAAAAGTACTTATTAATTGCTTATCTTTAAAGCCAAATTGATTTTTTAAAGATTGTCTATTTGAAACAATCCTTACAGGTACACCGTGATGAATCACTTCAATTTTATATGGTGAAACCCCATATATAGTTTTTAGTAATTTGCTAGTGTTTTTTGCCATTGTAATTATTTTTGCACTTTTATCACCTAATGCTTTGATTATTAATTTTTGATTATCACTTGGCTCTGTTAAAATCGTATGGAGCGTTGTAATTACTGGAATATTTATATTATTCAATAAATCTAATATATACTCACCATCATCTCCGCCATAAATACCATATTCATGTTCTATTACTAATACATCTATATCTGAATGATTTAATTTATATGCAAGTTCTATGTAATCATCTTTATTATTTTGATTGATCTCATATATTACTTTGTTACTATATTCTCTCGGTTTGTCATTATTTACAGCAATAATGTTGGTATTTACTACACCATTTGCATCTATTGCATCTATAAGATCTTGGGTAAATGTAGCAAGACCACATTCCCTTGGTGGACTTGTACTTAAAAAAGCGATATTTAATAATTTGTTATTTAACATTTAATATTCCTCCTATCTAAATCGATAACTCTGTTATTATTTCTAACTTGCAAAATTTTTATTGATACTTCTAGTATCAATATGATCTACATTCATACTTCTATTAGATATAATGAAATCTGAACTAAGAACAATACTTGAAAATGTAGAATTATTTCTAATATTTATTTCATCCCAGATAATAGAATCTATTATCGTATTACTTTCGCCTATTTTGCAGTTATTACCAATAACAGTATTAGGACCTATAATAGAATAATCTCCGATTTTAGTATTGTCCCCTATATACACTGGACCTATAATTTTGCTAGAAGAATGTATTATTACATTTTTACCTATAAATATATTTTCATCTTCAAATTCTGGCAAATGGCACATCCCATTTAAAATATCTTGATGCACCTGATTATATTTTTCAACTGTGCCTATGTCCATCCAATATTCATCACTTCTATAGACTGCAATAGGATAACCCTTTTCTAGTAATAAAGGATACGTTTCTTTTTCTATCGATACTACCTGTGAATTAGGAATTTCTTTTAAAACACTTGGCTCAAATATATAGATACCAGCATTAATATAGTTTGATTTTATCTCTGAAAGTTTTGGTTTCTCAGTAAAAGATTCAGCATAAAGATTCTCATTATATTCAATAACACCATAAGCAGAAGGATTTTTAACTTGTGTTACTGCAATTGTAACTGATGCACATTTTTCTTTGTGAAATTTCATCATATCTATAATATTAATATCACTTACTATATCAGCATTAAATATAATAAAAGTATCATCGAAAAATTCTTCAGCACTTTTAATTGCACCTCCTGTCCCTAACGGAATATCTTCACATATATAATGTATTTTCAAGCCTAATTTTGTGCCTTCGCCAAAATATTCTTCAATCTTTTGTGGCTTATAACATGTACTAAGTACAATTTCATCAACACCACACTCTTTAAGTTTTAACATGTTTCTTTCTAAAAGTGGTTTTCCCATAAGCGGTACCATAGGCTTAGGTAAGTTATCTGTTAGTGGTCTTAATCTAGTTCCCATTCCACCTGCAAGAAATAATGCTTTCATAAGTTTTCCCCCTTTAATAGTTCGGTTTTTAAAGCAGACTTTCTTTTTAAAGTGTTATTTTATATTTAATCATCCTCACTAGGTTCTGGACAATTATTTATATATTGAAGTAACTCACTCAACTTTGCTGTTGCAAGAGCAATGCAAGAATCAGCTCCACCGTAATACATGCTGACTATGCCACTCATCTCATCGAGTATCCATCCACAAGGAAATACTACATCACTAACATCTCCAAATTTTTCATAAGGTTCTTCTGGTCCAAAAATCCATTCATTGCTTCTTTTTAAAACCTTTGATGGATCTTCTAAATCTAGTAATGCAAGTCCTAACCTGTAAATCGCACCCGCTGCAGTATTTTTAACTCCATGATAAAGAATTAGCCAGCCATCAGATGTTTCAAGTGGTTGGGCTGAAAGGCCTATTTTATTTGCATCCCACCATCCGCCCTCACGAGCATTTAAAAGAATCTGATGTTCTCCCCAACTTTTTAGGTCAGTAGAACTAGATATCCAAATATGTGCCCTATGTCCATCAGAACATGGTCTATGAATTAAAATATATTTACCATTAAACTTTCTTGGAAATAGAGCAGAATCCTTGTCATCAGGTGGCATTATCGGTCCCTTTTTTTCAAAATTTACAAAATCAATGGTAAGTGCTAGTGATATCATCGGTCCTGTTCTAGAAAAAGAAGTATATGTAATTGCCCATTTTCTAAGATCTGTCATCCAAGTTATTCTAGGATCTTCGATTCCCCATCTTTCTTCGGGATGTATATCTGATTCTGCATTAATAGTTGGACCTTTATCGAACATCCAATTTGATACTCCATCTTTACTAATTGCTTTTGCCAAATGCGAAAATCCTTTTCGGTCTTCAACCCTTGCAAGTAATAAAGTATTGTTTTCAAATATAGTTGCTGCTGGATTAAATATAGTATGAGCAGGATAAGGTAAGTCTTTTGAGGTTATAATAGGATTTTTTGAACTTCTTTTGAAAAGCTCTGGATATGAGTTATCTTTTGAGTTTAATAATGTTGGCGTGTAAATTTTCATAATAAAAAAAGCCCCCTTAACTAATATTCAATGTGACATTAAAATCAGTTGGTGCTTCGTCGTTAAACGATATTTAATTAAAATAGTATCTTCACAGTTGAGTGCTATTTAATTTAGTATAACACAATGAAATTTTATTAACAAGCACTAGCAAAGTTACTAATTTGTTGAAAAGTTAGAAAATATTTTTTTTACTTGTAGTGAATAAAATATAGCATATTAATTAGTTATGAATATATTATTTATAACTAATTAATTAGGAGCCAATTATAAATGTCGAATAAAAAAAATGATTATTTTGAAGATAATATGGAATTTTTAAACTATGAATTTTCATCCATACCCTATGAATCTTCCCAAAGAGAAAGACCACCTTTTTTACCTATGCCAGGTGGTAACATCCCTCAATCAGGCACTTATCCACCTGGTTTCAATTACCCTGGTGGAGGCTTTAATCCACCTGGAACACCTAAATCTCCACCGCCAAATTATATTCCTAGTAAAAAAGATGCAGGCGTTCAAAACTTTACCTCAAGCGGAAGTGGTCCAGGAGTCAAGACTGTTAGCCAAAATTCTATAAGATTTTGTCTTTTTAAATCCACATATATTTGGGAAAGAAATGGTAGAAGTTATTGGGCATTCTTACTAAATGTAGATAGAACTTCTGTCTCCGGATTTAGATGGCTTGGCAGAAATTGGGTCTATTTTGGAGTTGACTTAAGAAGAATTGATTCTTTTGTATGCTATAGATCTACCTCTGTAGATAACTGTGAGGGCTGTAATAATCTAAGACAAGATGATATATCACTACTTACTAGTAAAAAGGATTATTATTTACATGGATCCAGAGATATATATACTCAAACCTTATCTTCTATAGATATTCCTGAAGTTAAAGAAGATTTTATAACTCAGACTATAGGGCGCATAGATGATAACGATGTTAAAAGTGAAGTACCATGCGTAAAAGCCAGAAACATCGGTTATAGAATTACCTTAGAAGTAAGCTATCCAAGTACTTACGATAAAATACTAAGAAATAAGATAAATCAGCTAGCAAATAAATCTAGTAATGATGCATATAAAATACTCTCATCAACTAGAAGTAATGGTGGATATTCTAATCCACTTGAAATTTTCAATTCATCCTTATCATTAATACCTGAGGCACTTGAAATTTTTTCTAATTCTTTTAATACTGATCTTAAACTATTAAATTTATCTCAAGATATATATAATGATATCTCTTACTCGATTAGAGAAGAAAAAATTAATGCTAATTGGAAACCTTATTTTTATAATGACTTTTTGTTTTAATAGGCTTAATAAATAACTTATCTACGACACAATCAAAAAATAACAAGTCCATCTGTTAGCATACTTTTTTAAATTTAATGTCAGCAGTTATATTAAATATATTAGCAATAAAATCTGTGAAATCACAGACTTTATTGCTTTTTATTGTGCATTACTAATTATCCATGGTTTTTGAATAGTATCTATTAAAGTATTATAATTATTAATAAGTGTTCTTAATCCAGTATCTAAATCCTCACTTTTTAATACTTGCGCTTCATAGTCATTTTCAGTCATCATTCCAATGTCTACTTGAGATTTTGCAAATCTTAGTTTTGTATTTGTTGATTTAACTTGATCATTTACTGTATTTATTTTATTTTCTAAGGCAAGTAAATTTGAATAGCAATCTTTTAATCCATTCTTTAGATTCCTTTTCACCTCATCTAATTTAACTTCTCCTTCTTGCTCACTATATTTACCATCTAAATAAGATCCATGAGCATTGAGCTGAGCTAAATATTTTTGATACTTCAGTACGTTTGCAGCATATGCTCCATCAAGTACTGTCCCTCCAGAAGTGTTTTTTGCCAAACTTGTTGTTGTATCTGTTGTATCTAGCACACCATAATGGCTCAAATCATTATCAAGCTTTGCTCCATTAGTTATATCTTCTGGTATTTTATTTATGCCATCATCTTTTAAGTCATCAAGATAATCTTTAGTAAGATCAATCATTTTATCATTATATTTTAGATACTGATCTATTTTGTTATCTAAATATTCATCTATTGAGCCATCTATTCTAAATATTTTATATTCTATATTTTGATCTAGTGTATATTCTTCTAAATTTAATTCCGTCAATACTTTAAAATAATCTTTATTATTTTTTAACGAATTCTCTTTTGCTTGTATTTGATCTTGCAAATCCTTAATTTGAATTTGTGTATCCGTCATTTGATTATCTATTGCCATTCCTATTTTTATTTTTGTTTTCATAAATTCAAGGTCTTTAGTTTTAATTTCCAAATCCCTTTTTGATTTGTTTATGTCTATTCCCTTCAAAACAATAGCATTGTATTTATTTGTAATATCATTTGCTATTTGATCTCCCATAAATTCTTCAGATTGATCAGTTTGCTTTTCTTGTAATTCAAGCTTATCATAGGGGAAATCATATACCTTTTGATCAATGCTATCATAAAAATCATTAATTTTGTCTTGAAGTTTCATCTTATTTCTATACATGGTTATCTCTTTTGATTTCAATGACAATTTATCACTATTACTTATGGCTGCATCTATTGCCTTTTGCAATGTAAGAACTGGTTTTTGAGTAGTTCCTTGTATATTTATTGAATTATCTCCAACATCTGATATTTGCATAGTTGTAGTATTCACATTATTGTCTGCTGCAAATACTGGACTAATGCTTCCGCTAATTATACTAAGCCCAATTCCAATTGCAACTATTTTATTTATATTTTTCTTCATTTTAATTCACTCCATATCTAAGTTTCTATTTTAACTAGCATTGTTTGTCTGCTTTTATAGATACAATTCTAATATAATAAGTAATAGCACCTACTATAATCCAAAAAGCTCCAAACTTAATTCCGCCACTAATATAATGTTGTATTACTTTCAATGAATCACCTTTTAGTTGTAAATCTCTAAGTGCATTATCAAAATAATAAAGTGGCCATGTTGCTTTAATAAAATTTATAAAATGAGGAGCCATTGCAAATTCTGGCCAAATATATCCAGATGTTAAAATTGATGGTACAGATAAAAGCATAATTATCTGAACACATGAATTTATATCTTCAAAAAAAGTTGCAAATAATAATGCCATTGCTGTTATACTAACTAAAAATATTAATAATATTAATAAGGTTAGTTTTATAGATCCTTTTAGTTGATATCCAAAAAATTTATGTGCTACTATTAAGCATAATAAAAAGCTAATAGCTATTGATGCCATACCTTCAAGTATTTGTGGTATTATTTCATTTCTAATTATTGTTCTTATATGCTTTGGCGTATCAAGAACCTTGCGAATTTTATGTTTATATTCTATGAGCATACTTGAAATTGATGATAAATATAGTTGCTGAACCACTATCGCTAGTATTGCAGCAAACATATATTCAAAATAACCGAGTTCAGGATTATATAACATCCTATCCACAAAAGACAATGTAGTAATGTTTTGATTAGCTGAATACGGAATAATTCCGCCGCCTTCCATCATGTTAATCTGTATACCAGCATTAACCGTATTGAAGACTGTGCTAAGATATCCTATAGCATTATTGCCAATAACAATATTACTTCCATCGCTTAAAACTAAAACAGTAGGCGAGTTCTTTTCAGTAACATTTTTACCAAAGTCATCAGGAAATATAATACCCACACTTACTTCACCCTTTAGAATCAATTCTTCAATCTCATCTTGGGAATCCACAATCCTTGAGACATCAATTCCTGTACTATCTTGAATGTTATCAATCAAAGACCGTGAAATATCAGAATTATCCATATTATATATAGCTACAGGAATATCTTCAACGTACACCTTACTATATACAAACCCAAAAAGTATGGTACACAAAATAGGTCCTAAAATCAACAAAATAACATTCTTTTTTTCGAAATTAAAATTATTATCATTTTCTCTCATAGCTTTTCTCCTGACTCATGTTTATATATTGCCTTAGTTTGCTTGCCAGACTTTAGAAAACATATTACAATTGCTATTCCAATAAAAATAATCATTGCTCGCACGTCTGGGATTATATATGAAAATGATATTTTTTTTAAAATTAGATTTCTTATTCCTTCTCCATAATATGTGAATGCTATAGCTTTACCTATTACCTGAAACATTTTAGGCATAGCCATTAACGGAAAGGTGTATCCGCCTAAAATACTTGTTGGCAATACCAAAATCGCGGCTATTTTTGTTGCCAGTATTCTATTTTTTATAATAAGACCTACAGCAAAACCATATGTAACCATACAAATAGAATAAAGTTCTGTAAGTAATAGACCTGCTAAAGTGCTTCCATTATATGGCATAGAAAAATAAATATATTGTATTCCTAAGCAGACAACAATTGATATAGCTCCAACAGTTCCCCACTTTACTACACATTTTACTATTGTAGCGAAACTATATTCACTCTCAATGGATTTTTCAACGCCAACTATTGCAAGTCCAACTTGTATTATTGAAACTAACATGCCTGGAAGTAAAAAGTTTCTATAATTTTTTGTAGGATTATACAGTGTTCTATAAGTTACTCCTATTGGTTGTACTTGTTTTAACGCTTGATATGAAGGTACATTTAACTTTCCTTGATATATTTCTTTCATATAACCAGATTTTATAGTTAATAAAATTTCTGACATTGCAGTTTTAGCTGCACTTGCAACAGACATATTAGATCCATCATAAAATAAGAGAACCTTAGATGCATCTCCATCTCTAACATCTAAATTTAATCCTTCAGGAATAATCATTCCAGCCATCACCTTACCTGAATAAATCATATCTTCTACTTCCTTATCAGATTTTGCATAATCAGTTACATTGAATATATCATTTTGAGCTACATAATCAGTTATAGATCTACTAAATTCAGAATTATCATGATCCATTATTATTATAGGAATATGATCAATACGGTTATATCCCATTTCATAGCCTAGTGAGATACTTGATATAATTGGAACAACAAATAAAATTACAATTACCATCCTTTGTTTTTTTAATAATAGTTTTAAACATTGTAATTTTCCAACTATATATTTCCATGTTAGCTTCATAATTAATCGTCCGCCTTATTAGGGAATTTAATTTCAACCGTCATTCCCGGATACACTGTTTCATCTAAATCTTGTACCTCTACTTTTACTGCATAGGAAAGCACATCAAATTCTCCATTGTTACTTGTAGCTCTTTTAGTCGCAAAATCTGGTTTTTTATTTATTTTTGTTACAACCCCTGTAAATTGCTTTTCAGGATATGCTGCTATTTTAACTGAAACCTCATCCTTAAGCTTTATTTTATCTAGGTCAGTTTCTTTCACATTCAGTTCAACCCAGGGTGTTTCATTACTACTAATTGATGCAAGAGGCATTCCTGTAGAAATTAATTCCCCCAAATTTACATTTATACTAGTAATAGTTCCATCAACTGGTACCATAATGCTAGCATCATCTAAATATGTTTGCACTTCTGCTAAAGCAGCCTTTGCTTGATCAATCTTTCCTTGTGCAGTTTCAACTGTAGCTTGTGCTTGCGAAACCTGAGATTGAGCTAATAGCTTATCTTCGCTTCTTGTACCTTCTTGTACCATGTCATATTGCTCTTTAGCTTGAGAATACTTGGTAAACACATCATCATACTGTGATTGTGGAATAGCACCTTCATCATTAAGGACTTTAACTCGTTCAAGATTTTTTGAAGCATAATCATAAGCAATTTTGGCTTGTTCAATCTCTTCAGGTCTAGCACCATTTTGTGCCTTTTCATAAGTAGCTTGCGCCGCAGATAGCGTAGCTTGTGCGGCTTCATATTGACTTTGTGCTTGATTTATGCCCGCTTCTGCTTGTGTTTTCTTAGCTTGTACTGCTTCCGAACCAATTGTTATGATTTTCTGTCCTGCTTTAACATCATCGCCTTCTTTAACTAATACTTCTGCTACATTTCCAGCAAGCTTTGAATTTAGGTTAGTTTCGGTAACTTTTAAATTCCCTTGTACTTTAAAACTCTTATCATTTGGCTCATTTGCTGATGAACTCATAGTTGGGAACATAATATAAATGGTTGTCCCCGTTGCAATAAGTATAATTAATATAGTCCATTTATTTTTTAAAAATTTAATTACTTTATCCATTTTTATCCACCCCATGTTCAAATATTTCTTTAAGACATATAAAAAGAAAATAACAAGTTAAAGATGAAATGTATACTTTGTGTCAAACAATAAGGTATGTTTAATATCATATTTGTCTATTAGGTGAACCTACTAACTTGTTATTTTTTTGAATATACCTCATCTTAAATAATAGTGTTTACACTTGTAAACACTATTACGTTAGTATATAATATTGCTATTGCTAATTCAACCATTTAATGATAAGTTTTACAGAAAGAGGAATGTGTAAATGAATAATGACAAAAAACCAAATCCGATTTCAGAAAGATCAAAAAAATGGCTTACTAAATCATTATTAAATTTAATGACTCAAAAGCCATATTCCAAAATCACAATACAAGATATTTCAAAAAATGCTGATCTCGTTCGTCAAACATTCTATAAAAACTACACTATAAAAGATGATATATTAGAAAATCATATAGAAAATTTATTTATAACTTTTGCAGATAGTTTTTTCAAACAAAATAAATTTGATATGAAAAATTTCATGAATAGTCATCTTAATTTTTGGTCTGATAATTCCGAATTTTTAGAGCTTCTTATTAGAAATAACTTAACTTATCTCTTAGACAAACAATATAAAAAGCATATTCCAAAACTTGTCGATGCTTTAATAAAAAAGAAAGTAAATAGAGATAGTGCTAAACATAAATATGCTCTAGCCTTCTTATCAGGTGCTCTAATAAATGTTCTTGTTGAATGGGTACATTTAGATAAAGAATATAGTATGGATGAATTATCAAGTTTAATTAATGCAATTATGACTGGGCAATATTTTTATGAGGTCTAAAATTATAAATAATTCTAGATATAGAATCACTTAGATAAATTTGATATTCTAAGATCAGAGTATCAGTATTCTGAGAGAAAAATAAGTACAACTTCTGATAGAGGTATATATATCCCTATCAGAAGTTGTACTTGGATCTCTATTATCTTATGAATATTTTTTTACTTCTATCTAATGTGTCTGTTAGAAATGATAGTATTACGCCATAATTTGTTATTGGCACTTTCTTTTCTTTGCATTCATTTATTCTATTAAGTACTGTTTTTCTATTGATCATACATGCACCACAATGAATAATTAATTTGTATTCATTTATATTTTCCGGAAAATCATGCCCTACTCTAAATGTAAAATTTAATTCTCCACCTACATACTCCTTTAATAACTTTGGTATTTTAATTCTTCCTATATCTTCATGAGATACATTGTGAGTGCAACTTTCAGATACTAAAACTTTATCACCTGGTTTTAAATTTCTAATTGCTTCTGCACCATTTAAAAATTCATTCATATCCCCTTTTTGCCTAGCAAATAACATAGAGAATCCAGTAAGTTTAATATTTTTTGGTACAATTTCATCTACTTTTTTAAAGGCCTGGGAATCTGTAATTACTAGGTCTACATCTTTAATCTCCTTTAAAGCCTCTTCAAGTTCTGTATCCCGTACTACATAACTTTTTATTCCGTGATCTAAGCAATCTCTTATGCATTGAACTTGTGGTAATATAAGTCTTCCCTTTGGTGCTTCTGAGTCTACTGGAACAACTAATATAACTTTTGAACCATAGGGTAATAAATCTCCAACTAAAGGTAATTCTTCATCCTCTTTTTCAATAATTTTAACAAGTTCATTTTTCAAATCATCTATTCCCTCTTGTGAGTGAGTTGAAATAAATATCCCCTTTGGAAATTGTTCTTTTATCTCTTGTATTTTAGAACTATCAACCTTATCAATTTTATTGAAAATTATTAAACTTGATATATTATATTTTTTAAATTGAAATTCTATATCCTTCATAATTTTCATATCTATATCTTCAATATCAGCAACATAAATTCCTATATCAGTTCTCTTTAATAACTCATAAGTCTTATTTACTCTCAAATCGCCCAGTGGAGTTGTATCACCGATTCCAGCAGTATCTATAAAAAGTACTGGTCCTATTGGAAGTAGCTCCATAGCCTTTGATACTGGATCTGTAGTTGTTCCTTCCCTTTCTGAAACTAATGCAACATCTTGCCCTACCAATCTATTAATCAATGATGATTTACCACTATTTGTTTTTCCATAAATAACTATGTGTTTCCTATTTGAATTTGGTGTGCTGTTCATACTATATCCTCCTTATATTTCACTAACTTAATTGAACAAAAATAAGGTCTTCTAATAGTTTAAGAAGACCTTTAATAATTTAATATATAAGAAATAAACTTAGTAATAATTAGTTTATTTGTTTAATACAAATATTATTAATTTTTCTCCTCTTTCAGATTAGAATGATCTTTTCTGTCAGATTTTTAATTTTCATTATAAACATAATTTTAAATTTATCTAAAAATAGTCTTTTTACATTAATTTTATTTTTAAAATTACTCTATCAAATAAAACTATCTGTATTATAACATAATAAATAATAGTTAGTAAATCAGTATGTTTTTTTATTGTAAAGAGTTTTATGCTAAACTTAATATTATTTTATTTCCCATGGATTTTCCTTATTTTCTGTAAATATAATACAACTTTTTATTGAATTTTCGACCATATCACTTACTGCTTGATTTGTATAAAAAGCTGTATGAGGTGTTACAATAACATTTGGAAAAGATTTCAAAACAGCTAAATCTTTATTACATAATATTTCGCTTTTTAAATCATTATAATATATATTAGCTTCATTTTCGATCACATCTAATGCTACACCTCCTATCTTTTTATCTTCAATTGCCTCAATCAAGTCATCAGTATTAATTAGAGAACCACGGGCAGTATTTATAATATAAACTCCTTGTTTCATATGTTTAATAGATTTCTTATTAATCATATGATAATTACTATCTAGAGCGGGCATGTGCAAAGTAATAACATCACTATTTTTTAATAAAGTATCTAAATCTACATATTCTGAATATGATTTTACGCTTTCTGCTTCATATATGTCATGAGATAATATCCTACAACCAAATCCACTTAAATGTTTGATAACAGTTTGCCCAATTCTACCTGTACCTATAACTCCTACAGTCAAATTAGGTAATTCTTTTCCTTGAATTCCTTTTAAAGAATAATCCTGCACATTACTTCTTTCCATAATCAATTTAACTTTTCTAATTGCCATAAGTATTAACATAATTGTATAATCTGCCACACTATTTGGTGAATACGTTGCATTGCCTATATGAACTCCTAGTTCCTTAGCTTTCTTTAAATCTATATGATCATATCCAATAGTTCTTGTTGAAATAAATTTAACTCCTACTTTATGAAATTTTTCAACTAATTCTCCAGGTATCATTGTTGTAATTATGCTAATACATTCAAATCCTTTTGCAAGTTTTGCATTTCCAATACTTGGTTCATCCGCACATAATACTATTTCGACATTATATTTCTCACTAAATTCTTTAAAATATTCTGTTTCATCTGATCTATGACTATATACTAAAATCCTCATTATATGTCAGCTCCTTCTTGTATTATTATATCCTTATGGTAACTATATCCCAAAGAACTTCACTAATCTAAAAAGTGTGAGTAAACTCACACTTTTTAGATTACAATTAAATATATATTTGATTTTACTTGATCTTATACTAATTATTTTTTTCTTTATTTATATCTATTCTTACTAGTTAATGTAATTATTTTTTCACACATATATTTCGCATATTCATATCCTTCTTGATTTACTTTACATATTGCACAAGAAAGCATTCTTTGATTAACTATGCCTAAATTCTTTGTAAATGCATCAATAATTAATTCTTTTTCTAACTTTATCTTCCACTTAACCCCAATTCTTTCAAGGTTAGGCGTATCTTCAGATATGCTTTTCTTTATATCTTCTTCTTCATAAAACTCTTTAGTTACTCTTCCAACACCAACAATAGTTTTCTCTCCTGTATATGCAACACAATAATCCCCGACTTTAACTTCTTTAGCTAAATTTAAATTCTTTGTTACACTTGATTTTATTTGTTTTTCATCTTGATATTGCATTGCAAAGCAATTATTATCCCTGCAATACTTCCAAACACTATCTCCCTTATTACTCTTGTAATCCATATTAAATAACCAGTAATTTATTTCTTTCATCCATATCACTCCTCATATTTTTTTAGTCTATCAAAAGCTTACGCTCAAATTCAGCTGTTCTTCACTAGAAGATATTCATTCGAGAGTTCATCTAAATATTTGCTACATTCCTCTTCTAACAGTCTAATCTAACTATAACATATTATTTTCTGCTACTCCAATTTACAAAATTTATTTTTCACATATCTATGTCCTACTATCTCCAAGGAAATAGAGAACATTTATAAGCAGTTATTCAAAATAAATATCTCGAAACTTAAAAGACACCTCGAAATGAGATGTCTTATCTTCATAATTTTAAGCATTTCATTATCTAAGAGATTTTTCTTCTTTGCCAAACTCATACTCCTTAAGTCTATCCTTACAAATTTTTCTTTCTTTATCAGTAAACAGCTCTTTATATTTATCATTCAATACCAAAACCTCAACTGATAAATCAAATCTAGGACTTTCCCATAACTTAACTAAACCATCTGCTACACTAGCCTTACTTATAAGGTTCTTTGCAGTCTTTAATCCACCCTCTTTAAGTAACATTTCTCTAAATTTTGTAGGCCTATAATTACATTGGATATCTGCTTGTCTATAAATGCTAAGCATATCCTTGTATAAATCTAATTCTAGTTCACTCATAAATCCCATCCCCTTAATGCTATAAAATCTTTATTAACTACTCTTCCTACGAAGGTTTTTTCATTAGTACATTAAAGTTATTTTCTAAATTGTGTTAAGCTTCCTTTAATTAAGAATTCCAACACCTGTAATAATTATATTTATCCCATTTATAATTCATATAATTAATTGTACTATAGTCTGTATATTTTTTCAATAATATTCCAATTATTATTTAAAATCCCAATTAAAGATTATAGAATTAGTTCTTCTAATATTTTTAGATACTTTTAATCAAATAAAATTCAATATTCCAGATTTGAAACCGTTTGTATCAGAATTCAATGTAAGTAAAAAATAACTACTGAAAAAAATTCCAGTAGCCATCATTAATCATTTAATCTATCTCTAATTCATCAATATCAATTTGATTCAAAATATCCTTTAACTGTTTTAATTCCTCTTTATTTAATGTTATTCCTTTTCCCATTTGCTCATGTTTTTCATCCCACTCACGAATATCAATCTTTGCTTTTTTATTGTTCCAAGTCATTACATTAACTTCTCTGTTCCACCCCTTCACACTTTGGGATATAGTTCCTAAACTTTTTTTAATATCAAATTTAAAATCTGCCATCTTTATCTCTCCTTCTTTTATAATATTTATCTTTTATACATTAGGCACATGAAAGAAAATGACAAGTCCAAAATGCCATGATTATTTTTCGTCAGGCACTCTGCTGATGCAGCATGATTGAAAATAGGCTTGGCACCATGGACTTTCTATTTCTTTTGATTGTGCCTTAAATCTTTATTTCACATATATATCTGTATATATATCAGATAGCTCAATATTTGCTTTTTCAATCATATCCTTTTTAATTTCCAACGTGCCAGCAGTTTCCTCTATTTGCCTTACTGGAAGTATAACAATGAACTCACTCCCATGATTTTCTTCGCTTTTAAGAATTATCTCTCCTTGATGAAGTTCCACAAAAGATTTGACAAGTGAAAGCCCAATACCACTTCCCTCATTATTCCTTTTTAAAGTTTTATCTACCTGCATAAATCGACCAAATATTATTTCTTTTTGGTCATTGGGTATCCCAACGCCTGTATCCCTAACTGATATTTCAATTTTATCACCTTTATCTGTCATCGTCACATATATTTTACCTTTTCTGTCTGTAAATTTTAAAGCGTTTGAAAGTAGGTTAAGCAAGATTCTCTCTATTTTATCTCCATCAAAGGCCATTAATTTTTCTTCAACATCAGTATCAAATATTATCTCTATACCTTTGCTTTCAGCTAAAGAAACTATAGACATAGTAATCTCTTCAACTAAATAAACAATATTACTATTAGCCATATGAGCTGTAATAAAACCTGAATCTGATTTTGTAATATCTAATAAATTATTAATCAATCTTATAAGTCTATAACAATTCTGTTTCATTATGTATAAATACTTTTTTCGTTTTTCTATAACTTCTTCATCGTAGTTTTCATTATACATATTAATTAACTGTATTGAAGAGAATATGACATTTAAAGGAGTTTTCAGTTCATGTGATATGTTAGAAAAGAACTCTGTTATAAATTTATTATGTTCTTTAGTTTCATTTAATAGTTTATTAGTTAATTTTGCATCTTCTTTTAATTTTAACACTTCTAATTCCATTTCTAATACTTCTCTTTGATTACTTTCAAGCGTTACATATTCTCCTAATATCCATGCTATAACAATAAAGCCTCCTGATAACATCAAATCATTTGCAAAATATATATTTAACATTAAATTAGGTGCAAAAATCGAATCTATCCATAATATAATGCTTGATGATATATAAGCACTTATTAAACCATTTCTCTTACCTTGTGAAATAGTTGTTGTTATAATACTAAACAAAAACATATATTTGTATTGGCTTTGATAAGTATTGGACACAAAAATTAAATGTGAAAGAATAGCAATGAATAAGAAATCTTCTATAATTAAAAAATTCTTTAGTTTCTTAAATTTTTTAATATTAAAAAAAGCAAATACCCATAATAAATAAATTAATGCCAATAATATAATCGTCACTAAAATATGCATTGGTATATATTTCATGTAACTTATCTCATTATACCCAGTATTACAGATTATAATTGTTGTAAATAATAAAGTAGCAAATTTAGTAATTGCAATAACTCCGAGAATGTTTTTATATCTTTCATTGTTATTCAATATCTCACCTCTATTTATATATAGTATAAATTTAATGTCCCATTTATTTTATAATTTGCCTCCTAGCCTAATCCTAAAAAAATGTTGATTGATTAATATCAACATCTTATACAAAAAATAAAGAACAGCATTACTATTATGTATATTTTCGACTTAAATAATTTTTATTCTATTTATTTTCAGTACAAACATGTACAATAGTATATTACAATAAAACAAGCAATAAATCTATATTTATTTACAATAATCGACATATTTTTATCTTTTAAAAATAGTCTTGCTTTTTTAACCTTAGAATACATTTTTAAGATACTTTTTTATTTGGCGGAAATCTATTTGATCTCATGTCTTTATAATCAATTTTATTATATCAAAAAATATAATTTATAAAATTATATATATCCCATTAATATCATTATTATCTTGTATATGAAATTTTAATGCAAATAGAAAAAGCCACATAATGTAGCTTTTAAATATTTATTCGCTCTCTATTCATATACTCAACAATAAGCTTATCTAAGCGTTCACTTACAACTAGTCTTTCTTCTAACTCTTTTGTACTTTTAGCACTGATACAGATTTTATTTAAAACAGCTCTTAATTCATCAATATTTTTTTCAAGTTTATCTTTCTCCACACTTCTTTCTCTATTCATAAATACCCACCTTAAAATATATTTAAGAGTTCTCATAACTTTATAAAAAACTATTGTTTTTATTATATTTTCTGGATATTAGGTAATTTAATCTTAATTTTATCTATCTTTATTTTTTAAATATAAAATATTCATATGTCTACTAATTTATAAGAAGCTATTTATTTCTATACCGACATGCTCTTCTTGAGTATCATTTTATTACAGATTTTCTTATACTAGATCATATTTCCCATAATATTAGTATACCTTATACTATATATGTAAAATTCAATATAAAAATTATGCTATAAGCTTATCATTTATGTCTGCTTATAGCATATTATATGTATTTAGTATCACTAAGCTATCTTGTAATATGGGGTAAAATTATCTTTATAATATCCTCAATAGCCTTGCCTTCTTTTTCTGAAAATTTACTAATTAAGTATTGTAAATTAGTATTTTCTTTGTCATTATAAACCTCTCCAAAAATCAAATAATCTATTGATATATGTAATCATTCTGAAACATTTATAAGCGTACTAATACTCATTTTTCTTTCCCCTCGTTCAATTTGGCCTACAAAAAATGAAGATAGGTTTAAAAGTTCTGCAAATTTTTCTCTTGATATATCGAATTTTTCTCTTTCAATCCTTATTTTATCACCAATTTCCCTATAATTAATTTCTTTTTTCATTCACTCACCCAAAAATACTTTACCTAAAAACTATGATTTTTAAAATAAGCCATTTGCATAAAATTTATTTTTACAGATGGCTTATGTTATAATCAACTTTATTTTATTAGATAATATATGTTGTTTTATCAACTATTACTCTGTGGTTTTAGTATTTGCAAAATGAAATGAATTATACTCATTAATTGTATTAATTAAATTAATTTTAAATGCCTTCACTCTTTAGATAAATAATGATATTGTCCAAAATTATTAGGTATCTCTACCCCTAGATCAATATTAAACATCTTTTCCATTATCATTGTTCCTACTATATTTCGATAATGAGAAGTTTCATACCAATAAAGATTATTAGTAGTTATATCATTATCTCCAGAAAAATCCCAATAACTAGTTATTTTTTGTAGCTGTTTTTTAGCATCTTCAGTTACTTCTTTATTCGATTCATATGTGATTTTATTTATTGGATTAAAGAAAATATTTATATTTATATTATTATCTTTACATAATGAAATAATTTCATTTATTTCTTCAATAGATTCACTAATTCTATTTAATTCAAAGTTATCAGAAGGATCGTTAAATTTCGGATCATTAACATGTTTATCTATATCGCTAAGTATTTCATCGTCATTTCCATATGTAACACCCGTTCCTAAAATATCATCACCATTAGTAAAATCATGCTCTCCACTAATTAGTGCTTCAACAGTTGCGATATTATAAGTATCGATTGGATTTCTTAATATATACTTGCTAAACTTTTCTTTATAGTCAAGCTTTTGATATGGTATTCTTAATAAATCAGCTGTGCTATTTTTAGAATTCATTGTAAAAGAAAAATCATCTATTCCTAAAATAATATTTTTTATTTGCACTCCATTATTGATATATGTCTTAATCGTAGCTAACCACTCCTGTTGTGTTCCTTCAGAATATGTCATATTATAATATTTACCATTAGTCAGTAAATTGGTTTCAATATGTCCCACTCTAGATGAACCAAATATGAATGAATCATACTTTTGTGGATTATTTAATATAAATTGTGTCTTTGCATAGTTTTTATTTGGTTCTAAAACTTGATTGTCAAATGAAGTTTTCCAAAGTCCATATGGATCTAGTTTATAATTAAAAAAGCATATACTTACTATCAAGATAATAATAAAAAAAACATTTAAATAAAAGAACTTCTTTTTTTTATTCATAATAAATCAAAATCTCCTCAAAAATTAAAATATAATGAAGTTATAGTTTGGCTCGAACATATTACAAAAATTGCACAAACTACAATTACCACAATTTGAAACATAGTTGCTAAATTTAACTTCATATTTTCTACTTTATTTAATGAATTATCACATAGAAACGTTATAATAACAGCTATTACAAGAATAAATAGCAATCCTTCAATATCCATAGTATTAATAGAATTTATTTGCTTTATATAGTCGCTACTTATTAATTTTGTTATACTTGTAAAATCAAACATACTTTTTAATACACTTAATGCATTAGATATACTATTCGCTCTAAAAACCACCCAAAATATATTTACACAATTAAAAGTTATAAATATACCTACATATTTATTTAATTTTTTTCCTCTGTTTTTCCATATCCTATATATTATACTAGATATCCCATGTAGCATACCCCATATAATAAATGTCCATCCTGCTCCATGCCATACTCCACTCACTAGGAATATAAGAAATATATTTAAATATGTTCTGTATTTCCCTTTTCTACTTCCACCTAACGGAAAATATAAATACTTAGTCAAAAATTTTCCAAGGGTATTATGCCATGTTCTCCAAAACATTTGAATATCAGTAGACTTATACGGAGAATTAAAATTTATTGGTAATTTTATATTAAACATTAATGCAATTCCAATTGCCATATCACAATATCCACTAAAATCAAAATATAATTGAAATGTATATGCTAATGATGTTAACCAAGCATCACAAAAATTCAAATTACTGATTGCAAATCCAGCATCTGCAAATCTTCCTATCATATCTGCTATAAATATTTTTTTTCCAAGACCAATTGCAAACATATATAGACCTTTATTCATATTATCATAATCAATTCTTTTTTTTATATTATCATTTAATTGAATAATAAATTCATTAGATATCATAATTGGTCCTTCTGCAAGTTTAGGAAAAAATACTATTGATAGAAAGTAATCTATAAAATTATACTGTATCATTTCATTTCTATAGTTATCAATAATAAAAGCTAATTGTTGAAATGTAAAAAATGAAATACCTACTGGTAATAATATATTTATTAAGTTAAAGTCATTTTTCAAGATATAATTAATATTCTCTATAAAAAAATTACAATATTTAAAATATCCTAACAATCCCATATTAAATACTAATCCTATAATTAATAAAATTTTCTTTGCATTTTTGAATTTAATTATCAACTTTCCTATAATGAAATTTATAATTATTGAAAATATTATAATTGCGATATATTTTTTATTTGTATATCCATAAAATGATAATGAAATACAAATTAAGAATATTTTTTTCAGTATTCTATTATCACTTTTATCAATTTTATCTACCAAAAAATAAATTAAGAGTGCAATTGGTAAAAAAACTAAGATGAATTGCAGTGAATTAAAAATCATATATTTCTCTCCCTATGTATATAAATTAATACAACAGCTCCAATTAAGTATAAATAATTAAAATGTAGGATTTAATTATCATATAAGTCTAAGCGAACTTTCTGACAATTCCAATCCATTTTTATAGTAGTTCCAATATCACCTAACCATGTATCAAATAAATTAATCATATAATATAATATAATATCATATATCTCTTTGTTTTACTGCTACAACTTTCCTATAATATAATTACATCTCGAAATTTTTTCTTATAAAAAAAGACTCACCATTTCTGGTGAATCTTTTTTCATTATTTATTTAGATGAAATTTTTTCCAAAATTAATTTCGACCCAACTCTTGTCCTTAAATGTAATTCACTTGTTTTTTCATTTAATACTGAATACCTATGATCTATATATACATCATCAATAATACAGTGGCATAAAATTTTATCATTAATAAGCGTATGAAAATCAAATGTATATGGTCTCTTATTATCAATATGATTATAATTAAAATTTATTTTATCTATAGTCATTTCACATAAATTAATTGAGAATTCATCCTCTAATTCAATGTTTATGATATCTGATTTGTTGTCATCTAAGTTATTGTTAATAAAAGGTGAATCCATAGCTGGTTCGAATTTAATCTCACATTCTTTTATGTGACATTCTTCCTCTTTTGTTACTTTAAAAATAATTTTTATGTCATTAATTAATTTGATAATAGCTCTCATCCCTTTCCTATAAAATGTTAATTTAGTATATTTTCGAAGCCCTCTATAATATAATTCTACAAAAAATAACAAAATCCTTTATTTTCTTTAATTTTATTTATTTTCTAAATCTTTTTTATTATCTTCTTAATTATATTTTGTTTGTTGCTGTTCTTAATATTAATATAATAAATTTGCCATCTCACTGACACAATTCGACTTTATACTAATACTTATAGAGTTATTAAATCATAATTATTTACCCCTTTTAAACATAATTATTTACCCCCTAAATAATTATAATATTTGTTAAACAGTATTCAGGATGACTTATACTACAATATAAGTCATCCTTTTTTATGTATTTAGCAACAAATGATTTCTATTGCACTCCTAATTCATTAAACACAGCATCTCCAGCGCTATTATAAAAATAATCCAACCTCTAATTACTATTTATATCTGCTCTCTCACATTTTGCCCAAATAATAAAGTTTTAATGTGTGCCTTGAAATGTTTGTTACTAACTCTAAACCTATCGTTCAAAAGAAATTATATAAACTAGAAGAAATACCTAAGAATACAATCACTAAATATGTAGATGCGACATTTAAATATATTAATAGAGAACATCTCAATAAAATGTATGAGGTATTTAAATGTTCCATAACGTCTTGTTGTATTAACAAACCGCTTTTCTAACATACAAAAACCTTGAGCATCTGCAACATCAACTGTCTATCATAGTCATCATAAGTTATGTCATTAAAATACTTCCTAACAAATTCGCTTTCTTCGTCACTCATATCATTTTTCCCTATTTATTTGTCAAAGTCAGGAACTGGAAATGGATGTGTCAAACAAATTCTACCCACTTCATCCCAACCTTTTCCCATCATGAATTTATATCGATCAATACCATGTCTTCTTGCACTTATGGCATATCTTCTACCCATATCATGAAGAAGTCCTAATACTTATGCTTTTCTTGGTTAAGATTACTACATTTTTCTGCAATCATTTGAGCTGCTAATCCTACATTGATAGAATGTTCTGTCCATGGTCCTTGGTTTAATTGCCTTGCCATTTCTAATTCCTTTTCAGGCATTTTTCTATTTGGAAACATATTATCAATCCTCCTGTATAATCTAAATTCTAACTTGTCGTCCTCTCCCTTAGTTGGTTAAATCTCTGTTTATTTTCTATACAAATTACTATCTACCTTTATGCCAATTATAAAAATCTTTTAGATTTGCTCTACGTTCCTGTGGTAACGCTGTTTTCTTAACACCTTGAATTGCACCTTCCAATGCTAACAATCTATGAATACATGCAGAAGAATCAATTTCTTGTATTTTCAGCCACGCCTGTTCTGCACCAATATCTTTTAATTCATCATAAGTAAATATACATACTTTATTCAACTGCCTTTCAACTTCTTTTCCGATATTAGGTAGTTTTGATAATTCTCCCATAATGAAACTTCCTTTCAAATCACTATTTTTATTAATCAACCTTAAATTCAGATTTAGCTATTTCATTCTTTTAATTGTTTCATCCAACGAAATACATTCTGCATATCTGCTATTCCACATAAATTCATTGTAATATTGATAGCTTTGCTTAGCTGACATAAATTTATTATTAACTGTTGTATTCGTATAGGCTGGAACTATAATATTAAATCCATGTTCAAATCCACATTTTATAGTAGCATCGATACAATAATCTGTTTGAAGCCCTACAATGATTATATCTTTTTCTCCCTTATCTATTAAATATTCTAATAATCCTGTCCATTTAAAAGCACTATTAACCTTTTTATCAAATATTTTTTCATCATTTATCGGTTGAAACTTTTCATATATTTCAAAACCATGAGTTCCTTTTGTTAATTCATTTCCTATTCCATCATCATGACGTACATATATTACTTCAATATTATTTGCCCTAGCCTCATGTATTATTTCTTTAACATTAGATACAAACATCTCAAATTCATATAATTTTTCATTGGTTATTAACTTTTGTGTATCAATTACTAATAAAACCATTTTAATCTCCTTTTAAATTTACTATTTTATCTAAGAATTAAGCTATCTATTCTTGCTCTTAATTTATTTATAATATTATATCTACTCCATCCTAGAATTACCATAAGATAATTCAAACTCAATTACTAAACAAATTGGGAATTTATCATTCAGAATGAACTTCTTCATATGGGTTTAATACTGAATATACATAGGTGTCCCAATATATCGGGTATCCATTAGTATCTTGATGGAAAGAAACATTTTTTCTAAAATGCGCTTCACGCCTCATTTCAATCTTTTCCATAACTCTCCATGAAGGTATGTTTTGAGGAGCGCATTCTGCGTAAATTCGATGAACTCCTTGATTAAACATATATTCTATCATCGTTTTACTTGCATCACTTCCATAGCCCTTATGCTGATAGTTCTCATTCAATACATATCCAAGTTCTCTTGTATTAAAACCCCTCTTTCCTAAATAAATATTTCCAATAACCTTATGCTCTTTTTTCAATTCAATTGCATAGAATTCATCGCTTTGTGCTCTGAATTCAACCTCTTTCTTTGCTTTCTGGTAGGTGAAATCTGGATATGCCTCAAATTCAGTATTAACTCGTTGCAGCATATATTCACATAAATCATTTTCGTCGCTCAACTCAAAATTGCGTATAATCAAATCATTTGTATTAATTTTCATTTCTATATTCTCCTTTATAAGTGAAACTTGCTTTTTGAATTACTATTTATAACTAACAACCTTAAATTAGAATTTATCGAATTCCAGGTTTAATAACCCATTGTGACATTCTTCCTTGCATGAATAACACTCAGTTATATCTTTTTTAATAGAGCAATTACGATTTTCAAACCATCCTTTATCTTGACATTCACCTGAATTATAACCTGAACATTTTATATTCTCTGAACACAGACAACAATCAAGTCACAGCGTGCAATTCCTAATTCCCTTCTCATTTTAGCACCTCTTCAAATTACTATTTATCTAATAATTAAGATTTTCATACCTTATCTACTATTATGATTTAATTATAACATATTTTGTAAATATATCATTATTAGCCCATAAAATAAAAAGAACCCCTATTTAAAAGAGTTCTTAATTGCTATATTATCAATATTCTATCTGGAAAACAAATAATATAAGTAGTAATATACATACTATATTACGCAATGGACTTATAGTTTTTTCAATAAACTCAAAATCACTTTCTACTTTATTTTCAAAATCTAAGTGCCTACTTTGTCAGCTTTCTTTTGTAAAAGTCCACCCATTATTAATAAAATCCTTTTAATTTCTTATTCCAAGCGATTAATCTAAATATAAATATTATCTAGTCCATACTTTCTAATATCATCATTTTCTTCTTTAATCAGCCAAATCTAATCAACTAGATATAATTGCTAAAACTGCATATCTCATAAAAAGAGTGTGTTTAAGCTATTCTTCTATATAAATTTTAATTATAATTTATGTAACTTAATAAAATCGTTATAAATTTGCCATGATACTGTCACACTAGTAGCTTATACTAATAATATAAAGTAGTTAAAACATAATTATTTCCCCCGAAATGATTATAATATTTATAAACAGTATTCAGAATGACTTATGTTTCTATTTAAGTCATTCTTTTTTATTTACAATTCCCAACAATTTTATCTACTGTAGTTTGTTTAATATCCTTTATAAATAAAGATTTGTCAACAAATCGGATTATCGATACATAGCACAACAAAAGAGGCTTGGAAAAACATCAAGATAATGGGGGTATTATTAGCCCCATCTGAAATGAGTAAACACAACATTAGAGTAAAAGAAAAAAAATATGATTATAATATTAGTGGAAAAGTATTTTTATAAAATTAGTAATGATAAATATTTTGTAGTTGCTGGAGAAATGTAATTTGTTGTATATTAACTATACAATTTAAGTTTAATATATAAAGTATTATTAAAGGCATATTTTGTGGAAGATATAGAATTATCCGAGATTACATCTACTTATGCAAGAGCCAGAGGGGCAGATAGAATCTCATTCTTTGGCGATTGGGTGGCTATAAGTGATATTCAAGATTTTACCTACTGCAACAATTTTAAGTAGATCTGTTTCAGATGGAATGATTGCTCCAGGATATACAGATGAAGCAAAACGAGACTTACTTATTTCAATGATTACATTAAAATATACTCAGGCTAATTCTATTTGTTTTATTTTGGACGGTCAAGTAATTGGTGCTGGTGCAGGACAACAATCCAGAATACATTGCACAAGATTGGCTGCGTGAAAAGCAGATATATGGTGTTTGAGGTAGAATCCTAATGTTCTTAATTTATCTTTCAAAGAAGGAATTTCAAGATCAAATAAAGAACACTTGAGAGATTTTTTAATATTACTTATTAAAAGATAGGTTAATAAAAAATAATCATTATAAGATAAAAAATATAGCATACGTTATCTTGATGAAAATTCAAGTAACGTGTGTTTATTTTATATTTTTTTAATGCAAAGGATGGTGAAATTATGAAAAGAAAACTCAAAATACAAGTAGCGAGCGAAAAAACATTTAAAGAAGGGTTTGAAGAATTTATTCATAATTGTAATGCAAGAAATTTAATACCTGCAACAATAACACATTATCACCCATTTGGGATCATTTTCTCTTAATTTGGCTAAAGTATTCAATTTAATTCCATCTACAATTTTCCTAATACATATTTTTTCTGCATCCGAAGCCTTAATAATTACATTTCTATTGTAGCCAACCTCATAGCAAACAAAATCTAATAGCCGTTCATATTTAGAATCAATTTCAGGCGATACTCTTAAAGTATATACTTTAGAACCTTCAAATATATTAGTATAATATTTGACATTTTCATCATAAATAAATGCTGACCAGTTTTTACCATAACACCCGTCATCAGAAAATTGATTTTCCTTTAATGGAGTCAAATTTTTATCCGCATAATATATCATAATTATCCTCCTTGCATAACCAATATTTATATTGAAAGATTTACAATTGTTTAAATAATAACTTTTTTAGGCCCCTTAAATCCCTTGAATAATATTTAGTTGTGCTGTCTTTTTTACTTCTTACAAGAACACCTTTTGTTCCTACACTTTCAGCACCTTTCACGTCTGCAATAATGCTATCACCTATCGTCCATATTTCTGAAGGGTTCTGCAATTTTTCTCATTTCTAACCCTTTTGGCTAAAAATTTTAATTCTATCTCTAGCATCTGCTCCTGCCATGCTTTATCTTTTTGAATCTCTTGATTTTGCTGTAGATCCCAAAAAGTTCTA
>LIDZ01000145.1_pt1 | contig 85874 bp, 78 predicted proteins | sample 644651 | NCBI WGS metagenome assembly LIDZ01 (sample SAMN03856242, study PRJNA289617) | food metagenome | isolation source: wine grapes on drying loft during traditional withering process | host: Vitis vinifera cv. Corvina | place: Italy: Gargagnago di S. Ambrogio di Valpolicella | collected 2014-01
CTGTGTGGCAGAGTAGGACGTTGCGAGGTGAATACAAGAGTAAGTATTATATAAAGTAATTACTAAAATTATTTTATATAATACTTATTTTTTATTGATCTTTATATTATAAGAATCAATAAAAAAATATCATCTATCAAAGATAATAATAATGTCAATGTAAAATTACAAAAGGTGTCAGCTGAAATTAATTCAATATTAGTATAATATGAAAATATTATGGCAATAATCCATTATGAGGTGCAATACGATATGAACAAATTGATTTTACTAAGTGAAATAAGAAAAGGAAAAATAAAGAATAAATTATTAGGATTTAATAAAGCTAAGAGAGAATCTAAAGATTCTAATGAGACATATGTTATATTTAAAGAAAAATTTGAATATTTTCAAAATAAAGAAAATTCTATTGATATAGATTTAAAAAAAATTAATACTACTAAAGATGAAAAAAAATTAAATGAGATCATAAAAAGAATTCTTTTATTAGATAATAATATACCATTAATAGAATTTATCAACTTTATATATGATGATGATCTAAGTATAAATACTAGAATTGAATATATCGAAGATAAAGATATTATAAATGATAATAATTTTACAAGTATAAAAAATTCCAAATCTAACATCATAATTTTAGTAGAAGACGAATATAGGAAATTTGGATGTCAAATACAAATTGAAACTAGAGATGATCAAAATATAGCAATAATAATAAATAAAATAAATTTAATTAATAATTGTGATAATATATTGAGTTTCAGTAAAAAGAAAAAAGAATATGAAAGAGATGATATGGATAAAGATTCAAGAGAAATATATACGAAATGTTTAATAATGTTAAATTGTAACATTGAGATTCCTGATGTATATGAATTTGAATATGACATTGATGGTAAAAATATAGAGTATAAGATGAATATAATTAAAAGCTGGAAATATGATTTTAAGCAGTTATATGAAAACAAAATTTATTTATTAATTCCAATAAAGGTATTGGATCTTGAAAAAAGATTACTAAGTATAGGACAAGAAATAACATCAAGAAATCTAATTAGATATGAGATACATAGATTTTTTAAAGATATGAACATGTATTTAAAAAAAATTAAAGATGATAAATTAATAACAGACGAAGATATTAATGAATTAAACCTAATAGCAATTGATTTATTAAATCATTTTATAAAAGAGAAAAATAATATTCTTGTAGATATAAGGAAAGATATAGAAGCTACTTTAAGGAATATAGTTGTATGATAGATATGAATAAGATAATATGAAAAGGGCAATATCCTCATTGAGAAGAATATTCCTTTTTAACCTTATATTAATAAGAATAAAAAATTATTTAAAGGTTAAGATACTATTGTTGGTAAGATGAAGTTAATAAAATTTTATCTACTGATTAAACCAAATTAGCCGAGGAGGGGATCGTTTATGTCAAAGAATAGTACATTAGTTCCAGAATCAAAAAAAGGTTTATCAAAATTCAAGAACGAGGTGGCTCAAGAACTTGGAGTTCCATTTAAAGAATATAATGGAGATTTAAGCTCAAGACAATGTGGTTCAGTAGGCGGGGAAATGGTGAAAAGAATGGTAGAGGAATATGAGCACAGAATTTAATAAGAATTGTATGATTTAAAATTAAATTTAAGTGTATATGTTAGAAATAACATAATTTATTCTAAAACAGAGAGAGAGACATTACAAAATTGTAATGTCTCTCTTATTCTTTTAATTATTATGAATAAAATTTATAATAACACAAAATTAAAAATTATCTCTCTGAGATTATTGTATTTGATATGATTTATTATAGAGATTAATAAACAATTACCTTGTACTCTTCCTAAATTTCATGATAAAATTAGAACAAGAGTTCGTTATTAAAATTGAAATAGGTGGTTATATGAAAAAAATTAGAATTTTGCATACAGCAGACATACATTTTGATACTCCATTTAGTGGAATGACACCAAAAGAATCTTTAAAAAGTAAAGAAGAACTAAAGCAGGTTTTTGAAAAGATAATAAAAATTACATTGGATAAAGAAATAGATATTCTTTTAATTGCAGGTGATATATTTGATAATCTATCTGTAAATAAAACTACTCTTTATTTTATTAAAAACTGTTTTGAAAATATAACTAAAGTCAAAATATTTATAAGTCCAGGAAATCACGATCCATTTAATGAAAAATCTTTTTATAACATTGTAGACTGGCCTAGCAATGTTCATATTTTTAAAGGTAATATGGAAAGAGTGATTTTGAAAAATTTGAATACGGTAGTTTGGGGAACTGGTTTTAATACTTCTCATGTTAATAAATCATTATTAAAAGAAGTTAAAAGATTGGATGGATATAATAATATAATGGTTATTCATGGTGAAATTACAAGCAGCAAAGAAGGAAATGATTATAATCCTATTATGGAAGAAGATATAGCTAAAAGCAATATGGATTATATAGCATTAGGGCACAGACATAAGTTCTCAGAGATTAAAAAGATAGAGAATACTTATTATAGTTATAGTGGCTGTCCTCAAGGAAGAGGCTTTGATGAGCTTGAAGATAAGGGGATAGTTTTAATTGAGCTTAAAGATAAGTTTATAGAAGGTCAATTTATTAAAACGTCAATTAGAAATTATTATGAAAAGCAAATAAATATTCAAGGATGTTTTGGATATAGTGAAGTGAAAAATAAGATCATTAATGAGATATCAAAGTATGATAGAAAAAATAATTTCTATAAGGTGATTTTAAATGGAGAAGTATCTGAAGAATTTACATTAAATGAAGAATTTTTGCAAGAATCACTTAAAGATGAATTTCATTTTGTAAAAGTTATAGATAAAAGTGAAATTAAATTAGATATAGATGAGTTAGTAAAGGGATATTCAGTAAAGAGTATATTCGCTAAAAAAATATATGAAAGATTACAAAATGCAGAAACAGAAGAAGAAAGAGAAGTTATTAATTTAGCATTAAAGATAGGGCTTCAAAGCATATCAGGAGACGAGGTGAAAATTTATGAAGTATAAATTAATTAAAAATATATTTATACTTCATAGATTTAAAATGAATTCCAAGAAAAGTAAATACAATGAAAAATACCAGTATATCTTATCTTATGAAAGAGGTGAGATATATGATAATTAAAAGAGCTGATATAAAATTCTTCGCTGGGATTAAAGGTAAAATATTAGATTTTGACAGTGGTTTTAATTTGATTTATGGAGAAAATGAGCGTGGAAAGAGTTCTATAGAAAATTTCATAAAAATATGGTTATATGGAATTGATAATTCTAAAGGGAAGTTTAATGATAGAAAAAAATATTTGCCTTTAACTGGAGAAAAAATTTCTGGAGAATTAATAGTAGATCATGAAGGAAAAGGATATATTATAAAACGAAGTTTTGGTACAACTAAAAAGGAAGATACTTGTGAAATTTTAGATGAAATAACTGGAGAAATAATAGAAATTGAGTATAAGAATGAACCTGGAAAAGATTTCTTCAATATAAATTTAGCTACGTTTGTAAAAACTTTATTTATAAGTCAATTAGGCGTCATGGTTTCAAAAGATAAAGAAGAAGAGATAATGGAGAAAATAACAAATATATATAATACTGGAGATGAGAATACTTCTGTAAGAAAAGTTATTGAAAAGCTAGAAAAAAGAAAAAAACAATTGGTGGGGATTAGAAAAGGTGGTCAACTAGACCTGCTAAAAGAAAATAATAATGATTTAAAAGAAGAATTATGGGAAGCCTACAAACTAGGTGAAGAAAATGTTGATAATGAAGAAAGCTTATTAAAAAAGAAAAAAGATAAAACTAATATAAAAGAACAAATTTCAAAATTAGACTTATATAAAAAATATATGAAGAAAATAAAACTTCAAAAAGACTATAGAGAGATAAGTGATTATTGCATAAAAGGAGAGGTACTCAGAAGAAAACAAGAGGCTATAAGTGAAGAATTTAAAAAAGGTGAGGATTACATAACTTCTGAATTTCTAGATGAAATTAATGAAAAATGTTTAAGATACTTAAGTCTATTAGATATAAAACAAGAGAAATCAAATAAACTCTACAAATTACAAGAAGGATTAAAAGAAAAAGGCGAAGATATGCAAAATTATGAGGTATTTTCTTCGATAGGAGAGAATATAGAAGAAAAAATATATAATTTAAAGAGTGATGTAAAGAATATAGAAGAAAAATTTAATGACATTTCTAATATTCAAAATTCAATATCTAGATTTAAAATGGATATAAGTAAACAAGGTGCGAACATTCGAAATTTAAATATCATAAAAGAATACAGAAATGAAATAGAAGAGTTGCTTAATTCTTATAAAGAAAAGCTAAAAGAATTAAAATATAAAATAGAAAATGAGAATTACGATAAACCAGAATCAAGTTTAAAGAATTCTAATAAAAAAATAAAATTTATTTATTTAATATCTATTATTAGTCTCTTGATTTTCATTTATGCAGTATTCAAGCAAATAATTCCTATCATAATTATACTTATACCTATATTTTTTTCATTGATTAGATTATATTTAAAATATTTTCTAGTAATAAAGAATAATGAATTCATTAGAAGGAATAATAAATCAGTTCAAAAATTAAAAGAAAAAATTACAGAATATGAAGAGGAACTGAATTTATATATACATGAAACTAATTCTATAACTTATGAAGAATTTATTAATAAACTTACCCAATATGATAAATATAAAAGTTATGAAGATAGTATCACCTTAATTATTAAAAATAAAGAAGATGATATTAATAGATATGATATTACTGCTTTAAAATCAAAGTATAATAAAAATAAAGCAGTAATAGATTCTTTATACAGTGTATTATCATGTGAGTCATTAGATGAGGTATTAGAAAAAGTGAAGTTTTATAAAGAGTTAAAGGAAAATATAAATAGATGTGAATATGGAATAAATGGAATTAAACAAGAAATTGAAAGCATTAATGAACAATTAATCGATAGAGAAGATGAGATAAGAAAAAAAGTTTCTATAATTGGATTAGAGGATATAGAAATAGTAGATTTACATATTAAATTAAAAGAATATGAAGATAAAATAAATAGGATGAAAGAAATTAAAAATGAACTTCAAAATGTAGAAGAGACATACAAGCTTTTACTCAAGGATAGAGATATAGATGAAATAAAGGAAGAAATGAAATCAATAATAAGTCAAGATATAAACTATTCTTATGAGTCAGAAGAAGAAATAGAGGTTGAAATTAGAAGACAATCAAATGAATTATTAAAAGTTGAAAAAGAAATAAAAGATTTGGAGCATTTTATAGAAAAAAGATATCTAGGTAAGAGAGAAATTCCAGAAATAGAAGAGGAAATATTAATTAATAAGGAAAAAATTATAAAGTTAGATAAGGAAGTTAAAGCAATAGAGCTGGCACACTATATGTTTCAAGAATCATTTGATGAAATTAGGCAAAATGTAGGACCGGATTTAAATAGAAAAGTTATAAAGAAATTTAATTTTTTAACAGATGGAAATTATGAAGAAGCTAAAATATCAGAAGATTATAAGCTTAAGGTAAGAAATAATGGAATATTATTTGATGGAGATATATTAAGCAATGGAACTAAAGATCAATTATATCTAGCATTAAGGATTTCCTTTATAAATATGTTATTTGAAAGCAAAGAAGTTCCAATACTTTTAGATGATGCCTTTGTACAATATGATAATGGAAGAAGAGAAAAAGCATTAAAGCTTTTAATAAAAGAAGATTTTTCACAAATAATTTTCTTTACGTGTCAAGAAATAGAAGGATCGATTTTAGATGATAATTGCTATAAATATAATTCGATTAATTTGAATTTTAACTTATCTTGACATATTTAAAATTTAACAGTAATATTATAAACAGAGTTGCAAATGCAAGTCAGATGCAAAAACGGAGGTATAATATGAAAAAGAAGATTATTTCAGGAATTTTAGCTGTATTAATTGGCAGTATGTTAATAGGGTGCGGAGCTAAAGCAGAGAATACAACGCAAAAAATAAATAATGATAAATTAAATATTACTGTTTCAATATATCCATTGAAAGAATTTGCAGAAAAAATTGGTGGAGATAAAGTAGATGTTACATGTTTGGTGCCAGATAATATGGAGCCTCATGATTATGAGCCTAAAGCTAGAGATTTTGAAGAATTAACTAAGAGTAAAGCTTTTATTTATAATGGCTTTGGTATGGAAACCTGGGTAGATCAAGTTAATGAAATTATTAAGGAGAAAAATGTAATTATTGTAGATTCGAGTAATGGAATTGAAGCTAGAAAAGAAGAAAGTGCTGTTGATCCACATATTTGGTTAAGTTTAAAAAATGCAGAAATACAATGTGAAAATATAAAAAAAACGCTTATTCAACTAGATGAAAAAAATAGAGATTATTATGAAGAGAATTATAATAAATTTAAAGAAGAATTGGAAAGTTTATACGATGAATATAAACCTAAATTTGAGCTATTAAGCAAAAAGAATTTCATAACAGGCCATGCTGCTTTTGGATATCTATGTAGAGATTTTGGATTAACACAAAAGTCAGTAGAAAACTTATTTGCTGAAGGAGAACCAACTCCAAAACAATTAGAAGATCTAGTTAATTTTTGTAAGGAAGATAATATAAAGACTGTTTTTTCAGAATCACTAGCAAGTCCTAAGGTATCAGAAACTTTAGCAAAAGAAGTTCAAGCAGAAGTCATACCAATATATACATTGGAAGCTAAAGAAGATGGTAAGAATTATATAGACGCTATGAGATATAACTTAGATGAAATATATAGATGCTTATCAGAAAATTAACCATTATTAAATTTTCAACCTGTATATTAAAAACATACCATAACAAAAATAAAGAAAGAGTATATACTAATAATTAGAAATATATTAAAATAATGATTTATTATCTTATAATTGATATACTTAGAGTAGCTGTACAATAACAATTGTACAGCTATTTATATAATAGTTATTATAATTGATACGTGTGTAGATTATGAAAGAAATTCTGAAATTCATTTTTTAGAAAATGGAATTCTTATTGCCAAAATTCTAAATCAAGAAATTATACAATATAGTAAAATCGAGAAATTAGATTTTATTGAATATTTAAAATATAAAGAAGATAAATTGTGTTGATATGATTAGATTAGATAAAAATAATATGATAATTACAAAAATTGAATCGAAGAGTGATACAATATTCATATAGAAGTAGAATAGATGTGATTATAATAGCTGAATTGTATATATCTATAAATATAAGTGATTCTGTTATTATTATGAAATTTATTTTTGCTTCAAAATAAAGTGAAATTATTATAAAGTTTATACAAAAAAAGGAGAACGTTAAATGGAAAATGATAAAAAGATTGCAGTTTTAATTGATGCAGATAATGTATCAGATAAATATATAAAATATATATTTGATGAACTTTCCAATCATGGAACACCAACTTATAAAAGAATTTATGGAGATTGGACGAAGCCTCAACTTGCTTCATGGAAAAATGTACTTCTAAACTATTCTATTACTCCAATTCAACAATATAGCTATACAACAGGTAAAAATTCTACAGATTCAGCATTAATAATTGATGCAATGGATATACTGTATTCAAAAAATGTAGATGGATTTTGCATTATTTCAAGTGATAGTGACTTTACGAAGCTTGCTGCACGTTTAAGAGAATCTGGAATGTATGTTATTGGTATGGGAGAAAAGAAAACACCAACACCTTTCATATCAGCGTGTGAAAAGTTTAAATATCTTGAAGTTCTAGCTGGAAGTAGTACAAATACTATCAATACTGATGAAATTTTAGAAAAACAGCCTGTACAAAAAGAAGGTTTGACAAATTTAATAGAGTTAATAAAATCTATAAAGAATATAATAACAGAGAGATCAGATGAAGAGGGATGGGGGAACTTGGGAGAGGTTGGAAATAAACTTAATATGCGTTATCCCGATTTTGATACAAGGAACTATGGATACTCAAAGCTATCTTCTTTTATATCATCTTTGAATAAATTTGAGATACAATCAGGAAAAACAAATAGAGGGGAAACGCTTGTTAGAAATAAAGTGAAAAGTAAAACTGATATTATATAATAATACAAGATAAATTATGCCATGCTAAATAAAGCAGATTAAAATGTCTTAGAATAAATATAGGATATATTAATTTGCTTTTATTTTACTATAGTAGAAAACAGAGAGTAAAAATTGTACGATAAATAATTGACACATTATTAGAATAACGTAAAATAGAGATAGTAAGAGTGAAGGATATTATTATATAGAGAGTGTAAAACTAGAATTATAAGAAAAGAATAAAATTATTTAAGTAGGAGGAATTATGAGTTTAGCAGAAAAATTCTATAAAGAAAACATAGATAATAACAGTAGAGAGAATAGTTCTTTAAGCAGTAAAGTAAATATTATTGGATGGAGTAGATTAGTTGTAATAATTTTTGGGGTAATAGTTGATTATTTTTTATATGGTCAAAATAAAATAAGTATGATTATATTTTCAACTATATTCTTTATAATAATTTTCTTATTTTTAATATTTTATCATAACAACATATTTGAACATAAGAAAAGACTTGATTTACTTATAGGTGTTAATGAAAAAGGACTTAAAAGAATATCTGGAAAATTTAAAGATTTTGATGATAATGGCTCAGAATATTTGGATGATAAGCATTCTTTTATAAATGATCTGGATGTATTTGGCAATAATTCGATTTTTCAATATATTAACTCTACAGTGACTAAAGGTGGAAGAGAAGAATTAGTAAAATTATTAAAGAAAGAAGAAAATTTAAATAGTAGTGAGATAAAAGAAAAACAAGGTGCTATAAAAGAATTAGGTAGAAAAGTTGCATGGAGACAAAAACTAATCATTGAAGGTAATCTAAAAAAATCAAAAGATGTAGATTTATCTAGTCTAATCAAATGGAGTAAGGAAAAAGAAGATTCAGGCCCCTTAAGAGTAGTAATTGCATGTACTTTTATTCTAGTGACAATTTGTTCAATATATTTAGCAATCACAGGGATAATACCAGAATCATTCTTAATGTTAGATTTCATGGTGAATTTTATAGTTGTTAAGATATTATCTAAGAGCATGGTAAAAGAACTCAGTTTGTTTGAATCTATGAAAAATAGTGTAGATGCATATAGTAAGATATTGGCTTTAATAGAAAGTGAAGATTTTAATTCACTATATCTAAAAAAATTAAGTAATAAATTAAAATCTGATAAATCAAGTTGCAAAGAAGAGATGAAAAAGATTTCTAATATAGTGGATTGGGCAGGAAATAGTTCGCATAATGCATATTATTTTATATTAAATATACTTTTATTTTCAGATATATTTTTAATAAGAAGTTTAGAACAATGGAGAGAAAAAAATGGTGAGAATCTTGAAAAATGGCTTAAGGTAATGCATGAAATGGATGCACTAAGTAGTATAGCAAATCTTTCCTTTGAGAACCAAGATTGGACTTATCCTGTTATTCTAGATGAAAATGAAATAGAAGGAGTAAATATTGGGCATCCATTACTTGGCGATAAAACAGTTAGAAACACGTTCTCATTAATAAAAGAGCAAAAAGTATCTCTAATTACAGGCTCTAATATGTCAGGGAAAAGTACATTTTTAAGAACCTTAGGTGTTAATTTAGTTCTTAGTTATATAGGGTCACCGGTGTGTGCAGATAAATTTTCATGTGGAATTATGAATATATATACTTGTATGAGAACAAAAGATAATTTAGAAGAAAGTATTTCTTCATTTTATGCAGAAATTTTAAGAATAAAAATATTAATAGAAGCATGTAAAAATGGAGAAAAAATATTTTTTCTTTTGGATGAGATATTCAAGGGAACAAATTCTAAGGATAGACATATAGGAGCTATAGTTCTAATAAAACAGTTAATTAAATATGGAGGAGTAGGACTTGTATCTACACATGATTTAGAACTATGTGATTTAGAGAAAGAAAATAAGAATATAATAAATTATAACTTTAGAGAGTACTATGAAAATGATAAAATAAAATTTGATTATATATTAAGAAAAGGAAAGAGCAAAACACAAAATGCAATTCACTTAATGAAACTTGCAGGAATAGAAATAGATACCAAGAGTGAAAGTTAGAAGTATGTAAGTAAAATCAAAAGAGTATAATCTTTATTTATATTTTGGATATATTTAAAGGTATATAAGCATAATTCCAAATTCAGGGATATATATTAACACGTAATTAAAATGTCTGAAATAAATTCAACTATAGAAAGGAATAGATATGGGGTACATTATTATTGACTTAGAGTTCAATAACTTAAAAAATATAACTAATTATTATAAGGATTTTTCGGCGACATATGGAGAATTTGATTCAATAGGACTAAAAAATGAAATCATAGAAATAGGGGCTATCAAAGTAGATAAGTATATGAAACCTATAAGTGAATTTAGAGAATATGTAAAGCCGACAGTATTTCCTATAATTAATCCTATAGTAACTGAAATTACTAAAATAGATATGAACATACTTAATGAGAAAGGGATACCGTTTGAGAAAGCTATAAATAAGCTTCGCGATATGTTTGAAGAAGGAGATGTTCTTTGTTCATGGGCAAAAGATGACGTCGTGGAATTAATTATAAATTCTAATCATTATAAGTATAATGATTTAAGTTGGCTTAATGAATATTTAGATATTCAAGAATATGCAACTAAAATATTGGCCCATAAGAAAGCACTAGGGCTTAAAGCAGCGTTAGATGAACTAAAGATTAAGGTAGATGATACAAAGTTACATGATGCATTATATGATGCTAAGTATACGGTAGAGGTATTCAGAAGAGTATATAACTCTAGAGTTATTAAAAACTATTTAGTTAAAGATATATATAATATGCCAGCAATAAACGTATCAAATCTTGACGAAGTAAAGATTGATGCTGAAAAATTGATGCTAAAATGTCCTAAGTGTGGGAAGAAAGTTGATTTAGAAACATCAATAAAACTCTTGAACTGGAGATTCGCAGCTGTAGGTACATGTTCTAAATGTAAGAGTAATGTTTTATGTGAAATTTTAGTAAAAGAGACACTTCAAGGAGAAGAGAAATATAATGAAGTCAATAGTATTATAAAAAGTGAAGCATATTTAAATTATATTTATAAATTAGAGAAAAGTGAGGAACAGAATTGATTTATAACAAGTAATCACTAATAATTAATAAATTTTTTAGAGAATTATAATTTAAAATGTGATAAAATGAACTTGTGAAAAAATTAAATAAATACATTTAAGGAAAGGATTTTATTTATGAATATAGCCTTTTTTCTTACACCTAAAAATGAAGTAGTATGTGAAAATCAAGATGCAACAATGAGACAAGTTATGGAGAAAATGGAGCGCTATGGTTATACGGCTATACCTATTATAGACAAAGAAGGAAAATATGTAGAAACATTAACAGAGGGCGATTTGTTATGGAAATTAAAAAATACCCTTAATTTGAATTTCAAGAATACTGATTCTGTTAAAGTTAAAGATATACCTAAAAGAATAACCCATAAATCTGTATCCATAACTTCTAATATAGAAAGCCTAATATCATTAGCTGTGAGCCAAAATTTTGTACCAGTAGCTGATGATGATGGAACATTTATAGGAATAATAAAAAGAAGCGATATAATAGATTATTGCTTTAATGAGATGGAAAAGAGAAAAAATTTAGAAATGCAGCAGTTTGCAATGTATGATGAAGGATAAAGAGAGCTTTTATTAAATACAGATCTAGCGAAATATAAAAATACTTGCAGTAACATTAAAATTCTAAGGTTAGTACCAATTAAAATAAATGTAAGATATGCAAAACGAAAACGTTCCACAAATGCATATCTTACATTTATTTTTTTTGTATATAGTATAAAGTAATCTATGGCCGTTTATATATTGAGAAATACCTATAATTAGTTATTCTATTGTGCATTTTGATAAGCTTCAACTACAAAGTCAAATTCAGTGGCATCTGTTATTTCACCAAAGGAATCATCTTTAATTCCTGGATAATAATATAATACTAATTTATCATTAGAATCCAATATATTTTCTAGAAAAATATATTGATTATCTAAAGTACAATCTTCAACTAAAGCTAAAACATTATGTTTTGATGGGATTCCAGTATCATTGTTAGTGAGATCCAGTGTGAAATTATCAAATTTTCTTACATTAACTTTTTCCTTATCACATGAACATATTAAAGAACCATTTCTACAACTTAAGCAACTTTTAAAATTACATGAAAATGTGCAATTTAAACATTCACAATGAGAACATTTTTCTAACTGCTTAAAATCGTCTCTATTTCTAGTTTTAAAATCCTCAAGTAACGTAATACTTGGATTAGATTTAAACATTGAAAATAAAGATTTCTTTTTACACTCAGATTCGGCAGAATCTAAAAGTTTAGTATATTCTTGAAGTACGGATGATTTAATATAATACTTTCGGGATTTCAGTTTATTTTCAGGGATAAAAGGGGAAACTTCACTTATAGCAAAAGCTATATCAGTATAGACTTTTCCCCAGTGCCTTCTTTCTTCATTGATAAAATCAACATCCTTATCCATATTACCACCTAGTTATTTTTATATTTTGCTAATTCAAGGTCTAAGTCAACTTCATCTAACTTTTCAAATTCACTATCAAAATTGTCTAAATCTCTTAATTCGCCCAAGCCTTGAGCAAGAGATTCTTTCCTCTGAATTTTTCTTTCGATACTATCAATTTGTATTGAATTACTCTTAGTTTTTACATTAGCAAGTACTTCATTAACTTTTTGAGAAGCTTCAGCATTTGTATATCTTGCAACTGCTTCATCTCTATAATTTCTAGTTTTTGTAATTTCTTCTTCTAAAGCACGAAGATTTGATTTTAGTGTATCAGCTTGAACCTTAGAATTGTCATAGCTTGCTTGCAAAGAGGATATCCTTTTATCAGTTTCAACTTTTTTAAGTAAAGCTCTTTTAGCTAGATCTTCATTTTCTTTGCTTAAAGCTAGTTTCACCTTTTGATCATAATCATCAGATTCTTTTTTAGCAAGAGCTAGTTTTTTTTCAATTTCATGAACATTACCTAAAATTTGAGCTGAACTCAATTTTGCTTTATTAAACTGTTCATCCATATCTCTTAATTTTTGATCTAACAACTCAACTGGATTTTCCATATCATCTAATGTAGTATTTACTTTACCTCTAATCATATTTGACATCCTTGAAAAAATTCCCATGTTAATACCTCCAAAATTATTTATTATTTTCTTTTATTATTTAAGTATTTTTTTATGAATATAATAACTAATACAAATATTCCAGCTAAAGCTAAAACATTAATTAATGAGCTTGAACCTGAGCCAAAATAAAATGGTCTGAAGAAAGATCCACTAAGAAATCCACCAAGGAATGGCAATAAGGAACCCGTACGGGAGCCATTGCTATAGTTTTGGGTATTTTTACTTTTAGTATCATTTGTATTTGATGAATCTTCAGCTTTATTTTTATCAGTTGTAGAATATGAACCACTACTAAATCCCTTCGCAGCACCATCACTTTTTGAAGAAGTGCTTGAATCTGAGTTAGTGGAAGAACTACCTTTTGAAAAAGAACCAGAGCTAAATCCTGAAGTACTTTTTGAACTACTGCCACTAGTAGAGGATTTGCCAGATGAACTACTAGAACTTGATTTAAAGCCACCACTTGATTTAGCAAAAGCTGTTGTACTATCTGATGGACTTATTCCTGTAAATGATAGTATATCTAAGGGCAAACTTGAGAAGGCAAATATAAATGTTAAAAGTATAGTTAAAATATATTTTTTATTAATCTTATAAATAGTGATCACCCCTTAAAAGATTATGTACTTATTATATAAAAAAGACTTCTTATATACAACATAGAAAAACAACGAAAAAATGCTTAAAAAGATAATTAGAACTGAATATTGCCACTATAAGTTAATATATCTTACAATTAAGCGTAATAGCTATCATTTTAAGTAGTATTAAGTACAACTTACCACATATTTTTTTAAAATTTGAAATAATTATTTGCAATAGATATAAATGATATACATGTATTACAGATAGGTTTTGAATTAAGTATATCATAAGTATAATAATACTACATTAACTATACTTGTATAAACCTTTTTCTTAGATTAATATTGTAAGTATAATAATGCACATTCAAAAAAATAATAAGTCAGTATGAATAAACTATAATTTAAGGAGTGATGAACAATGTCTAATGAAGGAACAATGAGTAGTATGGGTGAACTTTTAAATGATTATGATGTAAAGAGATTAAATAGTGGAGATATTTTAAAAGGTAAGGTGATAGATGTAAATGATAAAGGGGTGTCAGTTAATATAAACTATGCTTTTGACGGATTAATATCTAAAGAAGAATTATCAGCAGATGGAAAAGATCCTAGAGATGTAGTTAAAAAGGATGACGAATTTGATGTATATGTTATATCACCAAATGACGGAGAGGGATATGTTGAGCTTTCATTATTAAAGGTTTTACAAATAAAAGAAAAAAAAGAAATAGACGAATCCTTTAAGGAACAAAAAAATATTACAGTTAAAGTAAAAGAAGAAACTAGAGGTGGAGTAATTGCTTATTATGGTAGCGTAAGAGTCTTTATTCCAGGTTCTCTTGCAAGCAGAGAGAGAATTGAACTTAGTACTTTGCTCGAAAAAGAATTGGAGATTAGAATTACAGAATTAGATTTTAGAAATAACAAAACTGTGGGTTCAAGAAGAGTTATTGAGGACGAAGAATATAACAAAAACAAAAAAGTTATATGGGATAGCTTAAAAGAAGGTGAAAAGAGAACAGGCGTTGTTAAAAAATTGGTTAAGTTCGGTGCTTTTGTAGATATTGGAGGAGTAGATGGCTTAATTCATCTTTCAGATTTATCGTGGAAAAGAATAGATAGACCAGAAGAGATTGTTAAAGAAGGCGATAAAGTAGATGTATTTATAGGATCTGTAGATAGAGACAAAGAAAGAATATCTTTAATATTAAAAGATATAACTGAGGAACCTTGGACACTTCATAGTGAAGAGATTAAAGAAGGTGATATAGTAGATGGAAAAATTGTACGCCTTGTTGCATTTGGAGCATTTGTTGAGATATTCGAGGGAATAGAGGGCTTAGTACATATATCAGAAATCACTGATGAACATATTGCAAAACCTTCAGAAGTATTGGAAGTTAATCAAAAAGTAAAAGTAAAAATCTTAACTTTTAATAAAGGAGATAAGAGGATAGCTTTAAGCATTAAAGATGCAACAAAAAATAATAAGGAATATCTTAATTATGTTGATAATGATGATGAAGAAGGAACATCTTTAGGAGAGTTACTTAAGGGATTTAAATTTGAATAAATTTTCGATATAATTATACAAGATAGGAGGGATACTGATTAGTATCCCTCCTATCTTAATTGTTTATGTTTAGTAACTTTAAATTAAAGTTTTTCTATCTTTAACATATTAGTTCCACCGGTTTGAGTTGTTGGCATTCCAGCAGCAACTATTATGTCATCTCCAGGCTGTGTAAAGTTTAATTTAAACACAATGTTTCTAGCTTCAGTTAATATTTCATCTGTTGAATTAAACATTTTACAAGTCATTGGGAATACACCGAAGTTTAAGCTTAAGGCTCTTCTTACTTGCTCATAAGGTGTTATAGCAATGATTGGAGCTTTTACTCTGTATCTTGAAAGTAATCTAGCAGTAGAGCCACTCTTAGTTGCAGCAACTATAGCTTTTGCATGTAAAATATTTGCAGTTCTACAAGCTGAGTAACTTATTGCAGCAGCATAATCAGTAAGAGAAGGTTCTCTAAGTCTTGAAGTGAAATTGTCATAATCTAAAGAGTCTTCTGCTTCTTGAGCTATTTTAGACATTATCTTTGCAGCTTCTATAGGGAAATTACCAGAAGCACTTTCGCCACTTAACATTATTGCATCAGTACCATCAAAAATTGCATTACAAATATCACTAGCCTCTGCTCTAGTTGGAATTGAGTTTCTAATCATTGAATCAAGCATTTGAGTTGCAGTTATAACTGTTTTACATGCTTCATTACATTTTTTGATTATCATTTTTTGAATTATAGGTACTTTTTGTATTGGGATTTCAACACCCATATCTCCTCTGGCAACCATTACAACATCAGTTACTTGGATTATAGAGTCAATATTGTCTACGCCTTCTTGATTTTCTATCTTAGCAATTACTTTTATATGTTCACCGTGATTTTCTTTTAGAATTTTCTTTACATCCAAAATGTCACTAGCTTTTCTTATGAAAGAAGCAGCTATAAAGTCAACTCCCATTTTACAACCAAATTTAATATCTTCAACATCTTTTTCTGTAATTGATGGTAATTTAATAATTACGTTAGGAACATTAACACCCTTATGGTTTTTAATTTCTCCACCAACTATAATTTTAGTATGGATTGTTTTACCTTCAACTCCAGTAACTTTGAACTTTAAAAGACCATCATCAACAAGAATTTTCCCACCAACTTGTATATCTTGATAAAGTATATCATATGAAATAGAACATCTTTTTTCATCTCCAAGGATTTCCTCTCCACAAACAAAAGCAAAGTCATTGCCGTCAGTAAGAGTTACTCCATCATTTATGAAGTTATGAGTTCTAATTTTAGGACCTTTTATATCTAGTATTATAGCTGTTGCAGAATCCATGTCTTTACGTAAACGTTGGATTAATTCTATTTTCTCTTTGTGTGTTTCATGTGTACCATGAGAAAAGTTTAATCTAGCAGCACTCATCCCAATGGTAATAAACTTTCTTAAAATCTCTTCGTTGTCACTTGCTGGACCAATAGTAAAAATCATTTTTGTTTTTTGCATACGAACACCTCACATTAAAATTTTATACGGTATACTTAAATAGTGTGTAAAATAATAAAATATACATAATATAACAGTGATTTATGATAAACTAAGAAAAGATATGTATGAATGTATTTTATCATATAATTAGAGAAAGGGAGAATAAAGTATGAAAAATTTAGAGAATACTACAAAAAAAAGAGTTTTTTATAATTTTGGAGAGATAAGTAAAATACCAAGAGGCTCTGGAAACGAAAAGCAAATAAGCAATTATTTGCTTAATTTTGGAAGAAATTTAGGACTTGAGTCCATACAAGATGCGGCTTTAAATATAATTATTAAAAAACCAGCATCAAAAGGTTATGAAAAGGCACCAACAGTCATAATCCAAGGTCATATGGATATGGTATGTGAAAAAAATAATGATAAAAATCATGATTTTACTAAAGATCCTATAAAGTTAGTTGTTAAAGGAGATTATATATATGCAGATAGAACTACACTGGGTGGAGATGATGGAATTGCAGTAGCTTATGCAATGACATTATTAGAAGATAATACAATAGAGCATCCAGCTCTTGAAATATTATTGACAACTGATGAAGAAGCAGGAATGACTGGAGCTATGGCTATTAAAGCACAATACTTAAGTGGTAAAATTGTTTTAAATCTAGATTCAGAAGAAGAAGGAAAACTTCTAGTTAGTTGCGCAGGAGGTATTAGAACAAAATCTACAATTCCTATCAGATGGGTAGATAAGAAAGAAAATAAAAAAGAATATACGATTGTAATTAAAGGATTAAAGGGTGGTCATTCAGGCGTTGATATTCATTTAGGAAGAGGGAATTCTAATAAATTAATGGGAAGATTATTAAAAGAAATGACAAATGAAATTGCTTTCGATTTAGTTTCGCTAAATGGTGGATCAAAAAATAATGCAATACCAAGGGAATCTACAGCAGTCATTTTAATTGATAAATCCAAAGAAAAAGAGTTAATTAAAATTAAAACAAAAATATGTGAAGATTTCAAAAAAGAAATGAGCAAAAAAGATTCAGAATTAAAAATAGTTTTATTGGAAAATGAAGAAAAAATGGGAAAATCATTTTCAGATGAAACTAAGAATAAAGTAATTAATTTATTATATATGTATCCAAATGGAATAAATACAGTGAGTTCTGAAATAGAAGGATTAACAGAAAGTTCAACAAACCTCGGAGTAGTTATAACTGGTGAAGATAATGTAGAATATGATAGTGCTGTAAGAAGTTCTATATTTTCTTTAAGAGAGGATATAGTCGGAAGAAATAGATGTATAACTGAAATTCTAGGAGGAACATTTACAACTAATGCAGGATACCCAGAGTGGCCATATAAAACTGATTCGAAAATAAGAGAGATATGTAAAGAAGTATATTCTAAAATGTATGATAAAGAAGTTGAAGTTATTGCTATTCATGCAGGCATAGAGTGTGGATTATTTAAAGAAAAACTAGGCGATTTAGATATGATTAGCTTTGGACCAGATATATTTGATATACATACTCCAAATGAACATATAAGTATATCTTCAGCAGAGAGATGTTATGAATATTTATTAGAAGTTCTTAAGGAAATAAGAGCCTAAAAATATGCTTGTATGAAAAAAATAATAAACGTAGGCTACATTTTTTATTTAACATAATTCATATATGTGTAACTCTTGGAATAAATATAATATATAAAAAGGAGTGATACTATGAGGTACACAAGATATGAATATAAGAAATCAAATAAGATAAAATTTCTATGTAGTGTTGCAGTTATTGTTGGAATATCTATAGGTAGTGGATTATATATAAGCAATATTATTTTTAATGGAAAAGAAGTTCAAAGTAACGCTAGTAATAATTCGGGATATTCAACTGAAGGAAGCAGTCAGGGGAATGGTCAAAGTCTTGTGGCATTACAATGCGGGTACTACTCTAAAGAGGAAAATGCAAAAGAGTTATTGACTGCAATATCAAAATATTGTCAACCTTTTATAGTAGAAGAGGATGGCAAATATAGAGTATTAGCTGGGATATATAAAGAAGAAGATGGCTTGAAAAAAATAGAAGAATTTAAAACAAATAATATTGATGTTGCTAAAGTTAATTTAAATATTTCAAGTGATAATATAGAAATAAAAAAAACAATAGAAATTATAGATGGATTTTTAACAATTACAAATAAACTCCAAGATAGTGAAGTTAAAAGTATAAAAACAGTAGAATTCAAAGAGTGGACTGATAAAATTATAAATGACGGAACCAGTCCTAAATCTAAAAAAATAGATGAGCTAAGTACTTATATTAAAAATCTACCAGATGAAATAGATAAAACAAATAGCAATACAAATATACAAGCTTTATATAAATTGATTAAAAATTAAAAAAATACTGAGTAATTATTACAACAAAATTACATTTATATAAAAAAAGCTATAACTTAGTATAACAGACTTGTTTAAGAACATCTTAAATGATAAACTATATGGTATAGAAATGGTTTATGTAGATTAAATATCATTTCTATATCAATAAACACTAAATGATTAATTTAGTTAGAAATTGACATGTCTATTATATATATTATTTGTCAACAATATATATAAGATTCTTTATTTTTAGGATGTGAATATATGAAAATAGTATTAGCTTCTGCTTCAGAAAGAAGACAAGAACTTTTAAGTAGATTAATTAAGAAATTTGATATAATAGTCAGTGATTTTGATGAAAATAAAGTTCTCTTTGAAGGATGTATAGATAGATATGTTAAAGATGTGGCTTTAGGAAAGGCACTGCATGTCAAAAGTAAAATAAATGAAGATGCAATAATAATATCAGCAGATACTATCGTTACATTAGAAGGCAAGCTACTCGGAAAACCAAAGGATGAAGAAGATGCTTTTAAGATTATAAAATTACTGCAAGGTAAAAAACATTTAGTTTATTCCGGTATTGTTGTTATTAATACAGCTAGAAATATTATTAAACAAGAAAGCTTAGCTACAGAAGTCACTTTTTCTAAAATAAGTGACGATGAAATATTAGAATACATAAAAACTGGTGAGCCTTTAGATAAAGCTGGGGCTTATGGGATTCAAGGCATAGGTGGAACATTCGTTAAGGAAATAAAAGGATGTTATTATAACGTTGTTGGACTTCCACTAAACAAGTTGAAATCTATGTTACAAGAAGTACAATAATTTGAGGGAGTATAGGGGTATATCATCTATGTGGAGGTAATGTATTAATGAATAGTAACCTTAAAATTAAGGATATACCACAAAATGAAAGACCTAAAGAAAAATTATTAGCTTATGGAGCTGAAAGTTTAAATAATTCAGAATTACTAGCAATTATACTTAGAACTGGAACGCAAGGAGAAAATGTACTTGAACTGAGTAGTAGGCTTCTATCAGAATTAGAAGGATTAGATGGAATTTTAAGCGCAAGCATTAATGATATAACATCTATAAAGGGCATTAAAGAAGGAAAGGCTTCTCAAATTTTGGCATTATCTGAGCTTTTTAGAAGGTTTAGAACATTGAAAGCAATGAAAAAAGATATTAAAATCACATCACCTAAAGAATTAGCAGATCTTCTTATGGGTGAAATGAACGAGCTAAATCAAGAGGTTTTGAAAGTCATATTATTAAGTACAAAAAATATAATTATTGGAACAAAAGATGTTTTTAAAGGCAGTTTAAATACATCTGTCGTGCATCCAAGAGAGATATTTAAACAAGCAATAAATAAAAATAGTGCATCTATAATTATATGTCATAATCATCCATCAGGTGATCCAACACCTAGTAAAGAAGATATAAATATTACATTACGAATTAAAGAATGTGGAAACATTATAGGAATCCAATTGGTAGATCATATTATAATAGGAAATAATAAGTTTGTTAGCCTCAAAGAGAGAGGACTAATGTAGAATCGGAAGGGGAAAAAATAAATGGGATTTTTTGGATCAGGGAAAGATATGGGGATAGATTTAGGAACTGCGAATACATTAGTATTTGTAAAAGGCAAAGGGATTGTTTTAAGAGAGCCATCTGTTGTTGCTATGAATACTGTGACTAAAAAAACATTGGCAGTTGGAACAGAAGCAAAACTTATGATAGGTAGAACCCCTGGAAACATAGTAGCTATAAGACCACTCCGAGATGGAGTAATAGCAGATTTTGATACAGCTCAAACAATGATGAAAAGTTTAATAGAAAAAGCATCAACTAAGAATGCATTTAAGAACCCAAGAATAATAGTTTGTTATCCATCAGGCGTTACTGAAGTTGAAAAGAGAGCTATTGAAGAAGCAGTAAAGCTTTCAGGAGCTAGAGATGTTATTTTGATGGAAGAGCCAATGGCAGCAGCAATTGGAGCAGGACTTCCAGTAAGTGAACCAACAGGAAGCATGATAGTTGATATTGGTGGTGGTACTACAGAAGTAGCTATCATTTCTTTAGGCGGTATAGTAACTAGTAAGTCACTTAGAATAGCAGGAGATGAATTAGACCAATCAATAATATCATATATTAAAAAGGAATTTAACTTAATGGTTGGAGAAAGAACAGCCGAACAAGTTAAGATGGAAATAGGATCAGCTTATAAAACTACAGATGAAGAAATGATTAAAGAAATTAAAGGAAGAGATATGATTACAGGTCTTCCAAAGATTGTTGAAATTACAGAAACTCAAGTAAGGGAAGCATTAAAGGAGCCTATATATGCTATTATAGAGGCAATTAAAACAACATTAGAAAAAACACCACCTGAGCTTGCAGCAGATATTATAGATAAAGGAATAATGCTTGCTGGCGGAGGAGCTTATCTAAAAGGGTTAGATGTACTTATAAATAAGGAAACAAACATGCCTGTACATATTGCAGAGGCACCTCTTGATTGTGTAGTACTTGGAGCAGGAAAGGCACTAGAAGATTTCGATAAAATCAGTAAGGATCAAAGGGGTTAATAAATGAAGCTTCTTAAAAATAAACTGGCAGTAACTATTATAGTGCTGTCAGTTAGCTTTTTAGGGCTAATAGTTTATACTGTTAAGAAAGACAATAGAAGTATTATTGAAAATAGTGCCGGTAGTACTCTAAATCCTATACAAAGCCTTGTTTATAAAGGAACTAACGAAGTCAAAGAAACTTTAGATTTTTTCTTAAACTTTTCAGAAGTAAAAGAACAAAATAAAGATTTAATTAATAAAAACCAAGAGCTTGAAAATGAATTAAGCACTTATTCAGATTTGAAAGATGAAAATGATAGATTAAGAGAAGTATTCAATTTTACAGAAGAGAGAAATAATTATAATTATATAGCATGCGATATTATATCATATAGTGGAGGAAACTTCTTAGATGGCTATATAGTTAATAAAGGTAAAAACGAAAATATTCAAAAGGGTATGATTGTTATAGCAGCTCAAGGATTAGTAGGTCAAGTAACAAGTGTAGGAAGTAACTGGAGTATAATTCAATCGCTAGTTAATGAAAATATAGCCGTGAGTGTTATGGTTGAAAGTACTAGAGAGGCTACTGGATATTTAAAAGGATTTAAGGATAGTAAAAATAGCAATTTAGCCAAAGTGTATGATCTTCCAATGGATTCAGAAGTTAAAGAAGGTGATGTAATAATGACATCTGGAGTAGGCATGCTTTATCCAAAAGAAATTAGAATTGGAGAAGTAATTCACGTCGACGAAGATAAAGTAAGAGTGATGAAGAGTGCAGTTGTAAAACCATATGTGGATTTTAATAAATTAGAAGAATTATTTATTGTCTCTCCGAAGGATACCAGAGACATTAAATATAATTAGAGGGTAATAGATGGAAAAATTAATTATTATTATAGTTTCTATAGGGCTGGTTATATTAGACAATTCATTGGTTCCTTTTTTTTCAATAAAAGGGGCTTATCCTAGTTTATTATTTACATTTGCTATTGCTTATTCATTAGTAAATAAAAAAGAAAAAGTTATATTTGTAGGTGTTATTAGTGGCATATTGCAAGATGTCTTCTTTTTTAATGGATTTGGAATAAATTCTTTAATGAATTTGCTATTATGTATTTTAGCAAGCTTCATTGGAGAAGGAATAATAAAAAATAAGAGATTAATACCTATGATTTCGATCTTTTTTATTACAATAATAAAGTATATAGGGATATTTGTAATATTTTATTTACTAGATATTGACATGCAATTTAGGAAAAGTATAATTATGGGAATATATAATTCAATAGTGATGTTTTTTGTATATAAATTAGTAATGAACATTTACGATGATGAGTATACAAAACAAAGATGGAGGTTTAAATGATAGTAAATAAACCAACAAAGAAAAAGAAAACTTCTAGGTATACTGTTTTGTTCATTATTATGGGCCTTATATTTGGGACTATTATATTAAGACTATTATATATCCAAGTATTTAGTTATGAAGAATATAAGGAAAAAGCAGACATTACATCAACAAGATTTGTATCAGATAAGGCTCCAAGAGGAAAGATATATGATCAAAAAGGTAATGTTCTAGCAACTAATGTACAAACATACACGCTTACATACACTAAAACAGATGATGCAGACAAACAATTTTATACAACAATGAAAGAGCTTTTTAAAATATTAGACGAGAATGGAGAAAAAATTCAAGATACATTAACATTAAAAATAAATACGAGTAATGAAATATATTTTGAATATACAAATAGTGATAAAGAGTCTCAAAACTTTGAGGAATTGAGATTTAAAAAAGATAGAGGATTAAATGATACCTTAAAGAATAAGATGTTTAAAGATGTTGAGGAATTGTCTGATGTACAAAGCTTACAACTAGATGAAGCGCTTTTGAAGATAACACCACAAGAAGTATTTTATGCTTTAGTTAGATCTTATAATTTAATTGAACTTGTAGATCCAGATTACAACACAAAGGATAAAATTAAGATATATTCAAAAATGTCAGATGAAGAATTAACCAATGTGATTTTAAAAAATGGATATTCTTTAAATGATATTAGAAAATTTATGCTTATAAAAGATTCAATAAAAATACAAAGTGTTAAAGGATATAGATCAGCAATTATTGCAGGCAACATAAAAAGAGACACATCTTTAATAGTTCGTCAAAAACTTATTGATCTATCAGGAATAGATGTCAGTTTAGCTCCAATAAGGTATTATCCATTCGATAATTTAGGATCATCAGTTTTAGGGTATGTATCGTCAATTGATGATACACAAAAGGAAAAGTATGAACTTAAAGGGTACGATGTCTCATCTGATTTAATTGGTAAATCAGGTATAGAATCAGCATTTGAAGAACAATTAAAAGGTGTTAAGGGTGGAAGTACTATTAAAGTTAATTCACAAGGTAGAAAGACTCAAGATCTATTTAAACTTGAATCTTACCCCGGAAATGATGTTCATCTTACAATAGATGATGATGTGCAATATGCATCAGAACATGCATTGGCAGATGGGATTGCAAATATGAGAGATAATGTACCAGGTGATGACGGATATAGGTATTCGAATGCAACTAGGGGTGCACTAGTTGCAGTTGAGGTTAAAACAGGAAGAATTTTATCTTTAGTAAGCTATCCTGATTTTGATCCTAATTTATTTGCAGTTCCAGGGCAGTTAACATCGGAAGAGAATAAGCAATATTTTAATCCTGATTTAGAGACCTTTGGACAAGGATTAATAAAGAAAATGGGATTGAACAAAACTATTGATCAATTATTTCCCAAAGGTGCGAATGGATACAGAACAGATCAATATGATTTATATCCAAGCCCAACCTATAATTATGCTACTATGTCATTAATTCCACCAGGTTCTACATTTAAACCACTTACAGCTGTTGCAGGCCTAGAGTCTGGCGCAATAAGTGCTGATACGGTAATTAATGATAGAGGAAAATTTACTGAACATCCAGAAACGTTTGGTAAAGATTTTAATCCAAAGGGAATAGAAGCAGCAACTGGTCCAACGACTTTAACAAGGGCTATACAAGAATCAGTCAACTATTACTTCTATGAAACTGCATATAGGATGTATAAGCAAGGCGGAAGTAATATTGAAGCATTAGATTCTATTGCAAAATATGCTTGGAAATTTGGATTAGGCATTGACCCAAATAGTAAAGAAAAAGCTACAACTGGGATAGAAATAGGAGAAAGATTTGGGCAAACATATAACTTTAAATCATGGAAAGAAAATTCTATAATATCTGCTAAATACAATTTAGTTGATGCTTTAGAAAAAGGAGAATACAGTGGGAGAACTTTTATTCCTTTTGATATAAAAATTTTAGAGGATGATAATGAAGAAGTTAAAAATTCTAAACAAGCCATAAAAAATAAGGTTGCAGACAGTTTAAATAAAGTTGGTGTTGATGGCGCAGCAATGATGAGCCATGATAATTTTGCTAAAGATGTTAAAAAGGACATTAGTAATATAATGGAACATTCTGATATTTATAAGGGTAGAGTTGCAGAATATGAGAAATCAGGTAAAAAAGTAAACTTAGAGAGTCAAGCTACAAATATAGCAGAAGCCATAGCCCAGTTTACAATTAATGATAATTCTGGGGCGATAAAATCACCAGCTCAACTTGTTTATGCATCGATAGGTCAAGGAATGAATAACTTTACACCACTACAATTAGTATCATATATTTCAACGCTCGCTAATGGTGGAACAAGATATAAACTCCATTTAGTAGATAATATTACAGATAACGATGGTAATATAGTTCAAGAGTTTAAACCAGAAGTGTTAAATACAGTATCAATCTCAAAAAGTACTCAAGATGCAGTTAAAGCAGGCATGACAGCCGTTAATAATGAAGAAGGTGGTACAGCAAAGGCTGCCTTTCAAGGATTTCCGATAGAAACAGCAGGTAAAACTGGTACAGCTGATTTTGGAGATGAGCATCAAAGAGAAATAGGAAGATCTCCTTATGCAACTTATGTAAGTTATGCTCCAGCAAATGATCCACAAATAGCTGTGGTTGCGGTAGTATTTGATGGAGGTCATGGAAGTTATATCGCATCAGCAGTTAGAGCAGTCTACGAAGCATATTTTAAGGATCAATTATTACAAATGGATCCAAATTATGCATCAAAATCACAATCTTTCAAAAAATATGTTACTGATAATCCATACCATCAAAAATAAGATTCATAAATAATAAATAATTGGACTATCAAGATTTTGAAAGTAGTAATAATAACATAAGTAAAAATTAATTAAATCAATAGATTTTAAAATATCTTTATTAGGAATACAATCATGAAAAATTGTACAAAACTAACCTAATAAAGATATTTTTTTATTAGAATAAAATGTTTTATAAGACGGATTTCAATAAAAATCTTAAAGTGATTTATTTTGCAATATTCTAAGTCTTGGATGCATTTAGTAAAATTTAATCGATAATTATTGAAAGAGATATACAAAAATAACAATTATAATGATATAATCGTAAAGAGGTTACCATTTTCAAAAAAATTAATATTTTAACCTGCAAAATTCATTGGAGGGAATGAATGTATAATAATGATGGTATTTTAATAAAAGGGAATAAAGATGGAATAAATACAACTATTCACATGAATAAGTTTGACTGCTTTGAAGATATGCTTTTAGTGTTAATAAAAAAGCTTTCTAAAGGAAAACATTTTTATAAAGGAACAACACTAATTTTAAGAATAGATTTAAAATCAATTCATAAGAAAGAAGTCCAAATTCTTAAGGAAGTATTATTAACTGAAATAGAACTAAAAGATATTGTATTAGAGGATATAGAAAAAGAAATAGAGATAGAGCAAGTAAATGAAAAAGACATTAAAGTATTTTCTGGAATATATGAAGGAAAAACTAAATTTATAAGGAAAACAGTTAGAGGTGGAGAAAGCATAAGTTACCAAGGTAACATAGTCATAATTGGTGATATAAATAGTGGAGCAGAAATATATGCGGCAGGAAATGTAATTGTTTTGGGTCGTATAAAAGGCAAAGTAAGTGCAGGGACTAATGGAAATACAAAAGCGGTTATCGCTGCATTTGTATTACAACCAGAAATTCTAAAAATTGCAAAGGTTATAGCCATGTCTCCAGATGATATTGAAAAGCCAAGTTATCCAGAACTAGCAAAGATTAAGGATGGGGCAATAATAGTTGAACCATATTTACCAAACAAATATATATATTAGATGTCGGAGGGATTTTTTAATGGGAGTATCTATTGTAATAACTTCAGGTAAAGGCGGAGTTGGTAAAACTACCACTACGGCCAACATAGGGACTGCTTTAGCATCACTTGGTAAGAAAGTAGTTGTTATTGATGGTGATACAGGTCTTAGAAATTTAGATGTATTACTAGGATTAGAAAATAGAATAGTATATACAATAATTGATGTCATAGAAGGAAGATGTAGATTAAAGCAAGGTCTTATAAAAGATAAAAGATTCCACAATCTATGCCTTCTACCTACCGCACAAACTAAAGATAAAGATGACATAAGACCACAAGAAATGTTAAAGATAGTGAATGAGTTAAAAGAAGAATTTGATTATGTATTAATAGACTCTCCAGCAGGAATTGAACAAGGCTTTGAAAATGCAGTTATAGGGGCTGAAAGGGCAATTATAGTTGTAAATCCAGAAATCACATCAGTTAGAGATGCAGACAGGGTTATTGGTAAGCTTGATTCAAAGGGACTAGATGATCATTCAGTAATTGTAAATAGATTAAATTATGAGATGACTAAAAATGGTGATATGCTGGATGTGTCCGATATTATCGAAACTCTTTCAATAAAATTATTGGGTGTTGTACCAGACGATAAAAAGGTGACTATTTCAACTAACAGAGGAGAACCCATCGTATTAGATGATGGTGCAATGGCAGGACAAGCATTTAAAAATATTGCTAGAAGGATCATGGGAGAAGAAGTCCCACTTCTGAATTTACAAGTAGGAAATGAAGGATTTTTTAGCTCCTTAAAGAAGCTATTTAAGCGTAATTAGAGGGGGGAGAAATATGGGCTTTTTTAAAAATTTAAGCAATAAACCGACACCTAAAGAGGTTGCAAAAGATAGATTGAGATTAATCCTTATACATGATAGAGGAAATATTGCACCAGAGATAATAGAAAAAATAAAGAAAGATATATTAGAAGTAATATCTAGATATATTGATATACAATTAGATGATGTCGAAATATCTGTAAATAAAAGTGGTGATGAAGAAGGAGAAAATACTTCAGCATTGATAGCAAATATTCCTATTAAAAGTGTAAGAGGAAGATGAAATAATTATATAAATGATGAAAAATGGAAATATAAGAGATGTTTGTTTTAAGGACTATAAAAATTAGTCCTTTTTATACAGAGTCTCCTATATTTTTTACTTTTTTGAAAAGTATAATTGCTTAGAACTTATATATAATATTAAGGAAAGTAAAAGATAATATATTTAAATTATTACAAGATTATTATGTTTTATATCTTGAATATAATTATTATGGAGAATAGAGTAATAATAATGTATAATTAAAATAAATTATATTATATAAAAATACACTTAAATGAAGATATATTTTTATTAATATGTTATAGAACAAGGAGGTTAGGTATTGTTTAAACAATTAAGGTTGGATATGAGATTAGTTAAAGAAATTGATAAAACTATATTAATTTCTACAATCCTTTTAATTTCATATGGCATATTAAATATATATTTATGTACAAAAGGAGAGTATGGATTACTTTTTGCAAAAAAACAATTTTACTCATTTATATTATCATTAGTTGCCTTATATGTTTTTACGGTAGTAGATTATGCGACAATATATAATTACGTACCTATATTTTATTGGGCAACGGTAGTACTTCTTTTATTAGCTAAAATTCCAGGTATAGGAGTTGTTGTTAACGGTGCGAGAGGATGGATAAGCATCGGAGGATCACAGATCCAGCCATCAGAATTTGCGAAACTTGGAATTATACTTATGCTGGCCAAGAAACTAGATGATATGGATGGAAAAATAAATGATGTAAAGAATTTTTTCATTTTAGCTTTTTATGCAATAGTACCAGTAGCATTAATCATAACTCAACCAGATATGGGAATGAGTATGGTGTGTTTCTTTATAGTTCTTGGAATTTTTTATACAATTGGATTAGATATGAAAATTATTAGTGGGGGATTAATGTCTCTAGTTCTTGCAATAGTAATAGTTTGGAATTCCGGACTCATAGAATCATATCAAAAGGCAAGATTTACAGGATTTTTAAATCCTGCAGCTGATGATGCTAAGACTGGATATCATTTAACTCAATCTTTAGTTTCAATAGGTTCGGGTGGATTATTTGGAAGCACGCCATCTTTAAAAAATGATGGGAGTACAAGTTATGCAGCGCAAAATGTACCGGAAGTGCGGACAGATTTTATTTTTTCTGCGATAGCAGATCAGTGGGGATTTTTAGGGGCAATGTTACTTTTAATTGTTTACGGATTTATGATATATAAAATGATCTCAATAGCACGAACTTCGAAAGATATTTTTGGATCAGTTATATGCGTTGGAATAGTCTCATATTTTTTATTTGCTATATTGCAAAATATAGGTATGACAATAGGATTATTACCAATTACAGGAATAACATTACCACTTATAAGTTATGGCGGAAGTTCACTACTTACAACAGTGATTTCAGTAGGACTTGTGATAAATGTAGGAATGAGAAGGAAGAAAATATATTTTTAAAAGAGTAGTATGTGTATGATTTAGTTGAAATAGTATTGATAATTTATATGCAGGATTATGAAAACTGTAAAGTACAAGTTTCAGAGTCTGTTATGCAGTTATCAATTCTATTTTTTTTATTCTGAATTTAGGCACAATCAAAAATATAAGATTTCAAATTTAAAGATAATTTCTAAAAAAGTATAATAATAAATTATTAATGAATAAAATATCTTTACTAGTCATGAATTTTGCATATGAAAGAAAATAAGAATCTAAATATGTGCCTTATATGTAATTATACGGTTATTTGTTACAATTTTATTCTCATAATTTTATTGATCATTAAATATAATAAATAAGAATGAATAATAATATAGAAGGAGGATGTAGTGTGAGCAATTATAGGTCAGCGTATGAAAATTATTATAAGAATATAAATGATACATCAAAAGAGAAAAAAGATAATAATAAATATTTTTCTTTTGGTAAAAAAGCTAATAATAATAATCCCCAATATGGAGTTGAAAAAAAATACAATGATAAAATAATAAATATTTTAATTAAAAGAATAACCAAAGAATTAACAGGAGCTCTGATTTTACTAATATTTTTTGTTGGCTTAAAATATATTCCATCAGCACCAGTTAAAGAAATGTATATTAAATGCAAAGAAGAATTAAATCAAAATTTTAATTATAATGATTCTATAGAGGCATTTAATAACATTCAAATAGGCAACATACAAGGAAAAGATTTAAAAATGGGAGATGTTACCGTAGAAGATCTAAAAATAGAAAATTTAAAAATGAATGCATCAAATTTCATGCAATATTTAAAAAATAGTACTAATTCACAAAATTGATTAGTAAGAAGGAATTATCTTGGCATAGCAATATTATAGGGGTTAAAAATGAAAAAGTGGTATATGGTATTAATTATAGAATTATTGATATTGATGTGGATTGGAGATTTTAAAATCGATATTATTATTAGTTTTCTATGGGTAGTACTACATGAATTTGCGCATATAATAGTTGCAAGTAAATTTGGGTGTAGATTTACTGATTTTAATATTAACATATTAGGTGCTAAAGCTGAATTAAATGATATTGATGAATTAACTGAAAATAATAAATTAATTTTATATTTGGCTGGACCATTTTTCAATCTTTTTATGGCTGTGGTTACATGTTTTTTTTATGACTATTTTAAATGGGAATTTATTAAAAGTAGCATAATTATTAATTTGTGTTTAGGGGCATTTAATCTATTGCCCGCTTATCCTCTGGATGGATCAAGGGTATGTGAGATATTATTATCAAAACAATTTCTATATAGGAAGTCAAAGAAAATCACAGAAATACTTAGTTTTATTATTTCTGGAATACTATTTTTAGTATTTAGTGTAACGATGTTATTATATAAAGTAAACATAAGCTTATTTCTTGCTGCAATACTAATCACATATACGACATTATTGGAAAGAGAAAAAATTATGTATATAATAATGGGGGATATGATTAGAAAAGTAAGAAAGCTAAAAAAATATAATTACATAGAGAATAAATCTATTTCTGTGTATTATAAAAAAGGTTTGGTTAATGTATTAACCTTACTTGATAAAAATAAATTTAATAGCTTTTATGCTCTGAATGATGATATGGAGTTATTTGGAATAATTCATGAAGATGAACTTATAAAAGCATTGAAAGACTATGGGAATATAACGTTAGAGGAATATATGAAAATGAAAGAGAATGATAATAAAAAAGATAAATAGATTTATCTTAACGAAAAATAACACAGAAGTAATAGGATTTAACTTATTTTTTTTATAATTAAAGAGAAACATTAAGAGTGACTAATATGGATACGTTACTTAGGGTATATTTATTAAGTATATGCATATTATTTAGAGTAAAAATCATAAAAAATATATATGCAGTTTTGAGATAGTAAAATCATACTAATCAAAATAGAATTAATATTTGTTTAGAAACAAGTATTAATTCTATTTTTTTGTTTTAAGTAAATTAAAAATGATAATTGAAAATACTTTACATTTATCAATTATATAAAAATTTATTAACTATGCAAAATTTTGGTCTCATTAATCGTATTAATATTGAGGGGGAAGTTTATATTTTAGGCACATTCAAAAAAACAATAAACCGATAAGACAGTATTTATTATATGCCTTATAGATATGTTCAATTACTACAAAATCAATATGCATGATTATAGAAATACCTATAAATAATTCCAAGACAATAAGATATAAATAATATAAGATATAAGTAATATAAGATAGGGAAGGTGTAAATTTATGAAAAAGAAAAGAATGTTAAGCTGTATATTAATGATATGTTTATTATTATCTACTATATGCAGTAGTCCAGTATTTGCGGCAGAAGGAGATAGCAAGGGACTTGAACAAGCTATTGTAATGGCTAAAAAGATTATAACAGTTCCAAATGATTATAGCGATTTCACACATTCTTCAACTGAGGTTGAAATGAATGGTAGTAAGGCTACAGTTTGGAGCCTCAGCTGGTCAGAGAAAGGAGGAAAAAATGGAGTTATATCGGCATCTGTTGACGAGAAAGGGAATTTATATGAGTACAATAAATATAGTGATTATGAAGATGCTGCAGGATTAACACAGATTACAAAGGAAGAAGCACAAAAATCAGCGGAAGAATTTTTAGGAAAGGCAATTACAATAGATGCTGGACAAATGAAAAGAATAGATAAGGATTCAACTAGTTTTCAAAGTGAGTCATATGATTTTACCTATGGTAAATTTATAAATGATATTCCTGTCAATTTTAACAATGCTAGTATAGGAATAAATAAATATACTGGAGAAGTAATTTCATTTAGTGAATTAAATGCAGATAGTAATAAGCTTGATTATCCATCTGTAGAAGGAACAATTGAACAAGCTATAGCCGAAAAAGCTTATATAGAAAAAGTAGGCATTGATTTGAAATACTATTCTTATTATGATTATCAGCAAAAAAAAATGAATATATTTGCAGGATATTCAGTAAATGATAATAAATATAAGGCTGTTAATGGAAAAACAGGAGAAGTAATTGATATTTCTAATGAAGATAAAATTTATAATCCGAACAGTATACGTGGTATGGGAGATAAAGCTGTATCATCCAATAACAATGCAGAATTAACTAAAGAAGAAAGTGATGCTATTAATAATGTTTCAGGATTGATATCTAAAGAAAAAGCTGAAGATGTAATAAGACAATCATCAGAAGATATAATCACTTCTGAAATGAAATTAGATAATGCATCTTTAAATAAAAACGATCTTAGTCAAAAATATGTATGGGATATTGGATTCGAAAATGGTTATGGTCAAGTAGATGCGAAATCTGAGGAATTACTATCTGCACATTTTTATGATAATGATAGTAAGGGAAATAAAGATATATCTAAGCTTGAAGGGCGAAATATTGCAGAGGACTTTTTGAAAAAAGTAGCTCCAAATAAATTTGCACAAACAAAATACGAAGAAAGAGAAGAGCCTGTTTTTAAGATTAATATAGTGCAAGGAGGAAATATTTCTTATTTTAATTTTGTACGTCAAGTAAATGGAGTAGAATTCGTTGATAATTCATTACGTGTAGAGATTGATAATACTACAGGAAAAGTTATTGGATACGATAATAATTGGTATGATAATGTGATATTCCCTGATGTTAGTAAAGTCATGAATAAGGACGTAGCATTTAATAAGTTTAAGGAATTTAAAGGGTTTGGATTGCAATATAATATAATAGATAAGACCAAAGTTGGGCTAGTTTATAATTTCAAGAACTTAGATGAAAATTATATTATTGATCCAACAAGTGGCATTAGATTAGAATATACAGGAAAAGTATATAAGGATAATAAATTACCGGAATACACAGATATAAGTGGCCATTGGTCTGAAAAAACAGTAAAAGAACTTTTAGAAAATGGATATTATATTGATGGAGAAAAATTTAACCCAGACATGAATATTACCCAGATTAACTTTTTTGAATATATATATTCATCTACAAAGAACAATTATACCGATGATGAATTTTATGATATGCTTGTTCAAAACGGAATAATTAAAAAAGAAGAAAAAGCTCCAAGTTCATTTGTTTCAAATCAAGACGCAGCGAAATTTATAACAAGATATCTCGGATATTCAAAAGTAGCAGAACATCCAGAGATATTTACTAATCCTTTTAAAGATACTATAGAAGAACAATATAAAGGATATGCAGCAACATGCTACGCACTTGGTATTATTAAGGGCGATAGCAATGGGAAATTCAATGGAACTCATAATATAAGCAATGCTGAATCAGCTGTAATTGTATATAATTTGGTCAAGAATAATACACATTAAAATAGATATATGAGGTGAAAATTTAACTTATTAGCCTATACATTCAAAATAAGGAGTATGCATTTGTTTCGGTTGCTAAATAATTTGACGCAACATTGCAACAGAAGCATGCTCCTTATTTCTAATTATGATAAAACTATATTTATTCACATATCTAGATAAAATATGTATTCAAATATATAAGTGACAATTACTATTACTAAGTATCAGATAATATCTCAAGTTGTAGAAAAATAAGGTATAATAGAATTAACAGTTATTATCCAAGTTTCTTGAAAAAAATAAAATATCTATAAAATGGGCAATACTATGAATAGGTAATAAATAACTATAAAGATATTTGGAATGCTTAACTAAACAAAAAAATTAAATGTAATGAGGAGAGAAGGATTTATGTGGACATCAATGTTTTTATTAATATTCCAAGGTATATCTGGTGGAGTGGCTGGATATATCACTAATAAGTATGCTGTAAATATGCTTTTTAAGGAATATACTCCTTTAAAATTAGGTGGAGTAATTAAAAAGAAAAAAGAAAAGTTTATAGAAGAAATCAGTGAATTGGTTGAAAGGGATATAATAAATGCTGAAACTTTAAAAGCTGAACTTTCTAATAAAGATTTGAATGGATATATTGAACAAATTGCTGATACTTTTTTTAAAACAGCATTAAAGGATACTTTAGGAAATACTAAAGTATGTGACGTTGCTGATTTTTCTAATAGTACTGCTAAGAGCGAAGAGTTTGTAATAAAAAACTTGAACATGATTTTACCAGAGCTATTAGACAATATTTTTAATAATATCAATTTAGAAGATATATTAACTAAAGACCAAATCTCAAAAATAGTTAGTTCAAGCTATGATTTATTGACTCAAGATATTGAAGATGATGACACATTAAGAGAATTCATTTCAAAATTCTATAATGAAAATTCTAATATAACTCTTTCACATATTTTTTCAGAAGAAATGCAAAGAAATTTTGTTGTTAATATTAATGAACATATTAATAAAATAATTAGAGAAGATATATTAGATGATGAAGATGGATGTAAGTTATTTTTTGATAAGGTTTTGTCAACAATAAATATTGATTTAACTCTAGTTAAATTACAAGGATTAATTGGAGATTATGAAATTAATCAGTTTGTTAGTGTTTCTGAAAAAGAAGCATTTTCTCTTAAATTATTTAGTAAAGTTAATGAATTTATTAATTCTCAAAAAGGAAAACAATTAATAATAAATCTTATGGATGAGATATTATTGATTGGAAAAGATATTGACTTTACAGTTTATGAAATCCTTCCACTTGAAATGGAAAAATCACTTACATATTTTATAGAAGCGGTTATTCCAAAGATTATGCCATATATTTCAGATTGGATCTCAGGTAATGAATCATCATTTGATAAAATCATTGAAGATTCAATTGATGAAGCTATTGGAGATATGGATGGAAATATTAAGAAGCTTATAATTTCAAAGGTTAGAAGTGCAATTATGGGGGATATTTCATCTGAGAATAATATTGTTAAAAAGATTATTACTTACATTAATGATAGTTTTGATGGTGATTCGTATAATAAAATAACTCATTCTATCATTAGTTACTTAAAGAATAAAAAAATAAAACATCTACTAAAATCACTTGAAAAACAAGATTTAATAAGTTCAGAGAAATTAGCAGAACTTATTATAAAACAATTTGATTTGTATGGTAAAAGTCTTTTTGATGATATACTAAAATCTCAATTCTCAAAAAAAATACATAATGTTGTTAAATTTGATTTAGTAAAGTTATTTAATTCAAATCTTAAACCTATCTTATATAAAAATATATTTAACAATAAAGATAAGTTAAGTGAAAAGCTTAATAAATTAGTTGAAGAATTTATAATTTTAAAAAGCAACGAAATTTTTAGTAAAAAATTATCTAAACTACTTACATATGAACAAATATCTAATATTTCTGATAAATTTGAAAAATCGACTACAAAATTATTTGAGAAGAACTCATCACTATATAAGAGAAAGATAGAAGATTTTTTATCCTTAAAAGTTAGAAATGTAAAATTGTCATCAACATTAGAAGAGTATAAACAAGGTATTGTGGACTTTATTGTGGATAATTTGGTGGTATTACATAAGGAAACTGTGGATAAGTATAAGGATTATGAGTTAAGAGAGCTTATTACCAAATATTTTGATAAAACTATATTATCAGATCTTCTTATAAACAAAGGATATCCAATGCTAATAAATAATTTACCAAATTTATTAGATGGAAATATTAAAAAATTTGCGAAAAGCAATTTAGAAAAATATGATGAAGATGAAATTTGCGACATAGTCCAAGGATTCATGGGTGATCAACTTAAGCCCCTTTCTGTTTTTGGTGGTGTGCTTGGAGTAATAGTAGGCGTGATATATCAATTAATATATCCAAATTCTATTGGCATGTATGGATTCCCTAGTAGTCTATTAAATATATTAATATCATGTGTGATTATGGCAGGTATTGGATATATTACGAATGTAATAGCTTTATGGATGATATTCCATCCATATAAAGAGAATAAAATATTGGCTAAAATACCATTTTTAAAGAAATTTGCGTTGGGGTATATACCTGCACACAAAAATCAGTTTGCAATTGGAATGGCTAAATTAATAGATGAAGAATTATTAAATAAAGAAGAGATTAATAAAGCGTTTAAATCGCAAGAAAATACGATTGAATCATTATTAATGAATTTAGTTACAAATAATAATTATCAGGTTTTAATAAAGTTTATTAGAGATAAAAAGCAAGAGTTATCAAAGTATATTTATAAGAGGATTTTAAATTATTGTAATGATAGTTCATATCTATCAAAAAGAATTTCAAAAGCAATAACGAATAGCGAATTTACTAAATTTATTAAAAAAGATGATGTTTTAAGTATAGCTCCTAAATTAATAGAGAATCTAAAAAATATTAAAAACAGTTTGGTTATATTTATAGAAGGTAAACTCTCTGAAGAATATAAAATAAATGATATATTGCCAGAGTCAGTATCAGTAGAGATAAGAGAATATATTAGAACTCAGATTGAGATGTTGTTTAAAGAAAAAATTTCTAATATTAAAAACAAAGATTTTGCAAATGAGATTATAGGTAATTATAGTAACTATTATGATTTAGAAACACGAAAATCAGGTAAAGATATTTTTAGTGAAGAGTATATAGATAGCATAAAAAATAATATGGAAATAGAATTTAAGACATATATTTTTAATGATTTCAAAATATATTCAAGTAATTTCGTAAAACAATTTTTATGTAATGAATTAGATGAAAATAAGAATATTAGTTCAATGCTTAATGGGAAAGTAAAAACTATAGTTGATAATAATATATATTTACTAATTAATTACCTTATAGACAGATTAATTAATTATACGCAAGATAATGAATATAAGTTAGTTTTAACTGTACAAGAAGCTATTAAAAATGAGCTAAATTTTTTTGAGAAGATGGCATATGGAACATTTGGTGGAGATGATATAGCTGAAAAAGCTGTATCAATAATAGTGAATGAAAAGTTACCAATAATGATTAAAGATGAAACTGATAATATTATTAATATATCTAAAATTGCATTGAATGATAGTATATATCCTATTGAAATTAGTATATTGAAAATTAAAGCTGATGAGATTAATACTGAAATGTTATTTGATAATATATTTAAAAATCTTAGTGACAGCGCTTATGCCAAAAGAGATATACATAATACTAGTAATTTAATTCTAGACTCTTTAATGTCAACTCCAATTATTGAATACCTTGAGGCATTCAATTTAAATAGTTTAGATTTAGTTTATAAAAAATTCTATAATGAAGTTACTATTATAAAAGAAGATATTTATAATAATATCAATGTAAATATTAGTGATATTGCTATAGTATTAAGCGAATTCTTAGATGAAAAAATAATAACATCATTATTTGATTCACATGATATAGATATCTTTAAAGGAATTAATTTAAAAAATATTGATGATAGTGTGAAAAATATTATAAACTTAATTGAGTCAAGCAAAGAATCTAAAAAATCATTGACTCAATTTTTAGAAAAATTTTATGATAATACATATTCTAAATTAAAAATCGAACAAATTATAGATTCAGATATATTAAGTGTAGATATTAAAAAAATCATTAATTCGATTTTTAATAATGAATCATTTAATGAAAATAATATAAAATCAATTGAAAAAATAATTAAAAATACAATTGATAATAATCTGAATTTCATTAGTTATGATACAAAAGATTATATAACAGATAAAATATTACAAGCAGGATTGGGTTCAATTAGTGAGCACATTGTTCCAATACTGCAAGAAGTAAACTTAAAGAATATTACAAATAAACAGATTGAGCTGCTTAATCCAAAAGAAATTGATGTACTATTCACTTCTTTTGCAGGAGATTTTTTTAACAAACTACGTATTTATGGAGTCTTTGGTTTTGTCTTTGGTATTAATGTAGGATTATCAATTATTTTATATGCAATTGATTGGAAATATAGTAGGATTTCTTTAGAAAAAGATGAATAATAAACATGTATTCTTGTTGCTATTGGTAGCAACACAGAATATTCACAACAAACATTAAATGTGTTAGAATAAGGATAGGAAAGAAGAAGTATAGCAATAGAAATTTATACTTCTTTTATTTAGGCATTAGAAAGAAAATAACAAGTTAAAGATGCGACGTATATTTGCATCAGACAGGAATGGCTTGCTAATAGCATAGGCTATTAGTGAGACTTAGCGATGCAGTATGACGCAAAATAGACTAGCATACTGACTTGTTATTTTTTTGATAGTGTCTTATGTTTAGGGAGGAAAGTTATTAATGAATAAAATTTCAGATGATATCTTATTTAAGGTTGAAAAACCAAGTAGATATATTGGTGGGGAATTAAATGAAATTATTAAGGACCCTAGTGAAGTTGACATAAGATTTGCATTTTGTTTTCCTGATGTTTATGAAGTTGGGATGTCTCATTTAGGAAGCAGAATTCTTTATCATACTATAAATTCAAGAGACGATACATACTGTGAAAGAGCATTTTCACCATGGCCTGATCTTGAAACAAAGATGAGGGAAAATGATATTCCATTATTTACGCTTGAAACTAAAGATTCTTTGAAGGAATTTAATATTTTAGGTTTCACACTTCAATATGAAATGAGTTATACAAATATTTTAAATATGATAGATATGGCAGGAATTACTATACGCGCATCGCAAAGAGGTGAAGATGAACCTATAATTATGGCAGGAGGCCCTTGCGCATATAATCCAGAACCACTATATGATATAATAGATTTCTTTGAAATTGGTGAAGGCGAAGAAATGATGAATGATGTTTTAGATATTTATAAGAAATATAAAGGCAAGGGACAAAAGAAACAATTCTTGAGAGAAATATCTAAAATTCAAGGTATATATGTACCTTCATTATACGATGTTATTTATAATGAAGATAATACTATAAAGGAATTCAAACCAAAATTTCAGGATGTTCCAAAGACTGTTAAAAAAAGAATCATAGATAATTATACAAAGGTAGATTTCCCAACAGATATAATAGTTCCGTATTCAGAAATTGTTCATGATAGAATAGTTTTAGAATTATTTAGAGGATGTACAAATGGATGTAGATTTTGTCAAGCTGGAATGCTTTATAGACCAGTTAGAGAAAAGAAAAAAGAAGATCTTGTAGAGTTAGCTAGAGAATTAGTTAAAAATACAGGTTATGACCAAATTTCACTTTCATCATTAAGTACTTGTGATTATTCTGATATAAAAGAATTAATTACAGATTTAGTGGAAGAACATGAGGATAATAGAGTGGGAATAGCACTACCTTCAATTAGAGTTGATTCTTTTTCAGTTGATTTACTTAAAGATATTCAGAAGGTAAGAAAGTCAGGACTCACTTTTGCACCAGAGGCAGGATCTCAACGAATGAGAGATATAATAAATAAAGGACTTACAGAAGAGAAAATTTTAGAAGCAGCTAGAAGTGCTTTTGAAGCAGGATGGAAGACTCTTAAACTTTATTTTATGGTTGGACTTCCATATGAGGAACTTGAAGATTGCGCTGGAATTGGAATTTTAACAGAAAAAATTGTTGCTGAATATAAATCAGTGCCTAAGAAAATAAATAACAATAAGGGTTTAAGACTTACATTAAGTACAGCAATACTTATACCTAAGCCATTTACACCATTTCAATGGGCTCCTATGGCAAGATTTCAAGAGGTAAATGAGAAGATTAATGCTGTTAGGGATTCAATTAAATCAAAATGTATAGTTTACAATTACCATGAGCAAAAGACAGCTATTATGGAATCTGTATTTGCAAGAGGCGATAGAAGATTATGTGATGTTTTAATTAAGGCTTTTGAAAAAGGTGCGAAATTTGATGGATGGGGTCAATATTTTAACTATAAAATATGGATGGAAGCTATGGAAGAATGCGATTTAGACGTAGATTTTTATGCATATAGAGAAAGAAATTATGATGAAGTATTACCTTGGGATTTTATTGATATTGGAGTAAACAGAAAGTATTTAGAAGCTGAAAATGAAAAAGCTAAAAAAGCAGAATTAACACAAAACTGTAGAAAAGGATGTACAGGATGTGGAATTGATATAAACTTTAAAGATGGGGAGTGTTTTGAAGGTGCGATACTTAACTAAATTTACTAAAGAAGAAAAGATTAAATTTATATCTCATTTAGATGTACTTAGAACTATTCAAAAAAATATCAGAAGAGCAGGACTACCAGTAGATTTTTCACAAGGATTTAATCCTCATATGAGTACCTCAATAGCACAACCTTTATCTGTTGGAGTATATTCAAGTGGTGAATATATGGATATGGTGCTCACAACTGAGATTAATGAACAAGAAATTGTGGAAAAATTAAATGCAACTGCGCCAAGTGGTATAAAATATATAAGTGCACTTGCTATTCCTTATACTCAAGGAGAAAAAAAAGTTCCTCAAGCCATGGCATTAATTGATGCAGCCAGGTACACCATAAAAGTTAAATATTCTGATGTTTCGGTATTGGACGAAGAAATGAGTAATCTTTTAGAAGCTGATACATGGAATACAATAAAGAAAAGCAAAAAAGGTGAGAAAGAAGTTAATTTGAAAATGTTAATTAAAGAATTTAGCTTTGAGGTTAAAGATGAATTTTTGATGCTTAATGTATTAATAAGTACAGGAAGTAGAGAACATTTAGGTGCAGATTTATTAGTTAAATATATTCAAGAAAAAACTTCAAATGTACTCGTAGATGCCTTTGTTAACATAAAGAGAGAAGAGATGTATTTTGATAAAAATGAAGAGCTTGTACCTTTGTATAAGTGCATTGATTAGGATGTGTTAAATAATGAAAGAGATTTTTATAGAGAGAAGAGAAAAGATTCTAAGAATAGCTGTTAAATCTAATAATGAATTAATAGAAAGTATAGTAGAGGAAAAGAAGAATGAACCTATAATAGGAGAAATTTATAAGGGAAGAATTAAAAATATCCTTCCAGCTATAAATTCTATATTTGTTGATTTAGGTTTAGCTAAAGAAGGGTATATGTATTATAGTGATGAACTTAAGTTAAAAGGTATAAAAAAAGGTGAAGAGATATTAGTAGAGGTCATAAAAGAACCTCTTAATGATAAAGGGGCGAAAGTGACTTCAAAAGTTTCAATCCCTGGAAAATATATTGTTTTAAATTGTTATGGTGAAGGGATAGAATTCTCTAAAAGGATAGAAGATAAAGAAAAGAAAAAAGAAATTTTAGAGAATATTGAACCGTTAAAAGATGTAGGTATAACAATAAGAACAGAAGGTGCTATTGTAAGTATAGAAATTCTTAAAAATGAAATAAATAAACTTTATTATGAGTTTGAAAATATAGATAAGAAAATGAAATATTCACTAGGACTAAAAAAACTTTATGGCGAAGATTTAAGTTTATTTAGACTTTTAATAAATTCTAGCGCAGAAGAAGTTACAAAAATTCATGTAGATAATAATGTAGATTTTGAAAAAATAGCTCACTTTATTGAAGGAGAAGAAAATCTTAAATTAGATGAATATGAGGGTTATAGGGGTCTCTTTGATTTCTACGGATTAGAGAAAGAATTATTGAAATTAAGACATAATAAAGTTAATTTATTATGTGGTGGTTATATAGTTATAGATAAAACAGAGGCAATGTATGTATTTGATGTTAATAGTGGAAAAAATATAAAAGAGAGAAGTTTTAATAAAACTATTTTAGAAACTAATTTAGAAGCTGCAAAAGAAATTGGAAAACAAATAAAACTCAGGAATTTAAGTGGAATTATAGTTATAGATTTTATTGATATGAGAGATAAGAGCCAAAGAGAAATTGTAATGGAGTCATTAAAAGAAAGCTTAAAATCAGACAAAGGTAACGTAAAGATATTTCCATTCACGCAACTAGATTTAGTTCAAATAGCTAGGAAAAGACAAGGTAAAAGTATATATGAATACATGGAAGAAGAATGTACTCTATGTAAAGGAAAAGGAATAATTTTAAAGCTATCGTATATAGAGGGACTTATAAAAAATGAAATAATAAGAATAGAAGAAGAAAATTCAATAAATTGTTTTCACATACAAATTGATAGTGTATATAAGGAGAAAATTAAAGAAGACATCTTTGATTTCGTAAAAGAAATTAATGGATTGGATAAGGAAATATATCTAAATTATGTAGATAATATAGAAGGATATAAAATTGAACCACTTATATTTCAAGGACAGAAAGATAATTTAAAAGACTATAAAGTTACAGCCATAGAAAAATACTAGACTAAGAAACAATTTTAGTATAAATTAAAGGTAAGTTGTAGAATGAAAAAGACTCAAGAGAAAAACTCTAGTACAATATTAAGTGACTAAATAAAAAAGCAGTACAAGAGGATTTCAAATGAGTCTACTAAATTTTAGCACACAGAGCAGAAACGATAAAAATCTAACCTATGAGGAACTAGGACAAACGCATGAAAAATTTACAACTACATAAGTAAAACTACGGAATGTTAAATTGACATAATTCTACTTGTAGTCAGTTGGATTTGAACATATTGCAAATCTTTTTAATTTTAAGCTCATCTTTTTCCCCATATCTAAAAGTTTCAATATGGATAATGTCCATTTACGAATGATATTCATATTCTTATTTGCTGTTTCTTCAATAGTTTTATTGGAATCTTCTTTGAAAGTAACATCTAAAGGCCAATGCATTATTTCTATTCTCCAATGCTCTCTTACTGCTTTTGAAAATCTATATCAGGTGATAAGCTACTTATATACTATCGTATTTACTTTGTTTCGGTGCTTTCTTTTTTACTATTTTTTCTGTGATCTTAACTTGAGTTCCCATAGCATCTATAGTAAGCACATATCCATTTATTTGTAATGTGTCTAATAATTCAGGAATTGCTATTATTTCATTCTCTTTTTCTTTAACTATATTTCGTCCAAGGCAAAACCTATCTTCATGACAATATGCTGACACTACGTGTAACGGCTTCTTATGTTCTGTTCTACTACTTCCCATGTTTTTACCATCAATATTTAAAATTTTCTTTAATCATTCTCCATCATTTGTAGTTAAATATTCATTCCATTCTGATTGTAATTGCTGAATAGCTTTAGAATCAAATGATACCCATAACTTTTTGAAATGTATCATGAGATGGTATTCCATTTTCCAATTTAAAATATTTTCTTAAAAGTTCTTCATGCATTTCTCCTGATGCATATGAGAGCAGAATTAAGATATTTGAAAATAAAATTCCAATATCAGTTAAGGGTGGAGAAGCAAATATGATCCTAAAAATAAAATATCCATGGCGTACAGAGATTTTGCACAGGAGGTGATACACTACTATGAGTGATAAAAAGTTAATGAGTTTAGATGACATGTTTGGAGATTCTAAAGATAAAATATTTAAGTATGCTTTATAGTAAAAAAGTTAGCGTTACAATTTTAGAATATTTAAGATAAAAGTAGTATTGAGGTTAAAAAATATCTTTGATACTGCTTTATATATCTTAAAATTGATGCTTTTATCGTGATAGAGGAATAAACACATATTTTAATATTCATGAAGATTAAGAAGAGATATTTGAAGTTTTGTGGGATATTAAAATGATAAGCTTGCATACGGTTTGATAATGAAACAGTATCAGACAGCATGTTTCTAAATTAATACATCACAAGCAACTAAATTTTTATATAAATATTAATGATGATAGATATTAAAAAAATAAAAAACTATATTAATAGCGACGTAAAATTATTAAAAATCATAAAAAACTATAAAATCACTAAATATTTACTTAAAACAAATAAATATATTTACTATTTTTTTAGTTGGTGATATAATTGAAATTGTAAGTTAAAGCGAATTTAGAAACAAAAATCTAGTGAAGATTCTGATAAAACTAAATATTTAGGAGGGCAATTTATGAATAAAACAGTAAAAGACTTAGAATTTAAGTCGAATGAAATTAGAAGAGGCGTTTTAGATATGGTATATGCTTCTAAAGAAGGTCATATTGGAGGCTCATTATCAAGTATAGATATTTTAACAACACTTTATTATAAAGTGCTAAATATTAATACTAAAAACATTAAAGATCCAAATAGGGATAGATTTGTATTAAGTAAAGGTCATATTGCAGAATCTCTTTACTGCATTTTAGGAGATAAAGGTTTCTTTGATAAAGAAAAACTAAAAACATACAGTCAATTTGGTTCTACCTTAATAGGACATCCAAATACAAAGAATGCTGGTGTTGAAATAAATACTGGTTCACTTGGACATGGACTGCCAGTTTCTGTCGGAATGGCTTTAGCTGGAAAACGTGATAATAGAAATTATCGTGTATTTACATTAATGGGAGATGGAGAACAAGCAGAAGGTTCAGTATGGGAGGGTGCCATGTCTGGAGCTAATTATAAATTAGATAATTTAGTTGGTATTATTGACAGAAATGGGCTTCAAATATCGGGAACCACTGAAGAAGTAATGGCATTAGACAACTTAAAAGGCAAATGGACAAGCTTTGGATGGGAAGTAGTAGAAGTTGATGGAAACAATATCGAAGAATTAATTAAAGTATTTGATAATATTCCAATTAAAAAAGATAAACCAACTATGGTTATTGCAAACACTATAAAAGGAAAAGGAATTTCTTTTATGGAAAATGTAGTTAAATGGCATCATGGAGAATTAACAGAAGATCAGTATAAAGAAGCTGTTAAGGAATTAGGAGGAGAAGTATAAATGAATAAGATTTCTAATCGTCAAGTAATATGTGATACATTAATGGATTTAGCTAAAAACGATAAAGATATTATGGTTTTAACTTGTGATTCTAGAGGCTCAGCATCTATGGGAAATTTTGCAGATAAATATCCAGATCAATTTGTAGAAGTTGGAATTGCAGAACAAGATTCAGTTGGAATTGCAGCCGGGCTCGCAACTTGTGGAAAAAAACCATATGTGGCATCACCAGCTTGCTTCTTATCAATGAGAAGTGTAGAACAAATAAAAGTTGATGTGGCATATTCAAAAACTAATGTTAAATTAATTGGAATTAGTGGCGGAGTAAGTTATGGAGCACTAGGAATGACTCATCACTCTCTTCAAGATATTGCAGTTATGAGAGCTATTCCAGATATTGCAGTATTACTTCCAGCAGATAGGTTTGAAACTAAAAAGATGATTGAAGCTTTACAAAAATGTGATAAACCTGCATATATACGTATAGGTCGTAATCCAGTAGAGGATGTATATGAGTCAGAAAATTTTGAATTTAAGATTGGTAAAGCAAATACTATTCATGAAGGGTCAGATATAACAATAATTGCTACAGGAGAGACAGTTAAACCTGCATTAGATGCAAGTAAAGAATTAGAATCTAAAGGGATAAGTTGTAGAGTTATAAGCATGCATACACTAAAGCCATTAGATGAAGAAGTGATTATAAAAGCAGCTAAGGAAACAAAAGGAATTATTACTGTAGAGGAACATAGTATCTATGGGGGACTTGGAGCAGCAGTATCAGAAGTTGTTTGTCAGAAGGCACCGAATAAAATGAAAATAATTGGAATTGCAGATGAGCCTGCTATAACAGGAAATTCTAAAGAAGTATTTAATTATTATGGATTAACTGCAGAAAATTTAGTAAAAGTAGCAGAAGAAATTCTAAAAAAATAGATTGGGATGGATGTTATGAAAAAAAAGTTTATATTGACTATTGATCAAAGTACATCAGCAACAAAGGCACTACTCATAGATAGCACAGGAAGTGTTAAATATAAAGTTAGTAGAAAACATGAACAAATCTATCCAGCTTTAGGTTGGGTGGAACATAATCCCATGGAAATATATGAAAATGTAAAGCTAGTAGCTAAAGAAATTATTGATTTAAATAGAATAAGCGAAGAAGATATTTTAGGATTATCTATAACTAATCAAAGAGAAACTGTGGTAGTTTGGGATAAAGAAACAGGATTACCAGTTTACAATGCTATTGTATGGCAATGCAGAAGAACGAGTGAAATTTGTACTGAGCTTAAGAAATATGAAAACATAGTAACTGAGAAAACAGGGTTAAGATTAGATCCATATTTTTCAGGAACAAAGATTAAGTGGATACTTGATAATGTTGATGGTGCAAGAAGAAAAGCAAATGAAGGAAAATTGTTAATTGGAACTATTGATAGTTGGCTAATTTGGAAGTTAACAAAAGGGAAAGAGCATGTAACCGATTATACAAATGCTAGTAGAACTTTATTACTTAATATTAAAACTTTAAAGTGGGATAAGGAATTATTAGATATTTTTAATATTCCAGAAAATATGCTACCTGAAATCTATCCTTCGGATGAAGTTTTTGGATTAACAGATTTTGATGGAGAACTAAAAAATCCTTTGAAAATATGTGGAGTCATAGGAGATTCTCAAGGAGCTCTATTTGGACAACGTTGCTTTGAAAAGGGAATGGCAAAGTCGACTTTCGGAACTGGAAATTCTATTATGGTGAATGTTGGTGATAAATATATTGCCTCTAGTAATGGAATAGTTACAACAATAGCATCTGTTAGTAAGGCTGGTGTAAACTATGGAATTGAAGGAATTATAAATTCAAGTGGCGATACAATAAATTGGATTCAGAATGAACTAGGATTATTTAAAAATTTTGATGAATTCAACGAAGCAGTTACAGAGATAAAAGAAAATGGAGGTGTATACTTGATCCCAGCTTTTCTAGGACTTGGAATACCATATTGGGTAGGTAATGCAAAAGCTTCTATTGTAGGATTATCAAGAAATACAACAAAGAAACATATTATGAGGGCAGCTCTAGAAAGTATTGCATACCAGGTAAAAGATGCGGTAGATGCAATTGAAAAAGAGGCTAGTATTCAGATTAAAACTTTAAATATAGATGGTGGAGTTACAACTAACAAAATTTACAATCAATTTTTAGCAGATTTACTAAATTGTAAAATAGAAAAAAATCTTAATGAAGAATTGTCTCCTTTAGGAGCAGCATTCTTAGGGGGGGTAGAACTTGGACTTTGGAAGAACTTAGATGAGATTAAAGCAATGCCAAATAGAACAGAAGTATATGAAAGTAAAAGTTTAAGCAAAGACAGAGAAAAGTTATATAAAGGATGGCAAAATGCAGTTAAAAGTGTTTTGTATCTTACAGAACTTAATGAATGCACAGATTAAGAATAGAATTATTAGTTTAGAAATTAAAAAATGTATATCTAAGAATATACCATAATATTAAAGGAGGAATTAAAAATGAAAGAATATAAAATAAAATTAGGAGTAGCAGCTACTCGTAGATCAATATTTAGTAAAGAAGATGCAATAAAATATAAAGATTTAACATGCAAAAAACTAAAGGAATTAAATATAAATTTCGTAAACATTGATGATATAAATGAAGAGGGATTACTATTTGAAGAAGAGCATATAGAAAAAGTAGTAGAAAAGTTTAAAAAAGAAAAAGTTGATGCATTATTTTTCCCACATTGTAACTTTGGATCAGAAGATTTAGTAGCAAAAGTTGCTAAAAAAATGCAATTGCCAGTATTGCTTTGGGGACCCCGTGATGATGCACCTTTAGCAGATGGTACAAGACTTAGAGATAGTCAATGCGGATTGTTTGCAACAGGAAAGATTTTAAGAAGATTTAAAGTGAAATTTACTTATATACCAAATTCATCTTTAGAAGATATTGCTTTTGAAAGAGGTCTAAGAAACTTTATTGCGGCTACAAATGTAGTTAAAGAAGTAGGAAATCTAAGAATACTTCAAATATCAACTCGTCCACATTCTTTCTGGACTATGATGTGTAATGAGGGGGAATTGCTAGAAAAATTTGGAGTTCAAATACGTCCGCTTTCAATGACAGACTTTGTTGCAAAAGTTAAAAAAGTTAAAGTGGAAGAAAAAGAAAAAGTTAAAGAAACAATTAAATACATGAAAGAGGTACTAGAAATTAAAACATCAGAAGAAATTGTTGAAAATGTTGCAGCATTAAAGGTAGCATATAATGAATTAACTACAGAATTTGGATGTAGTGCAGTGGCTATACAATGCTGGACAGCACTTCAAGATGAATTAAATGTTATGCCATGTATGGCTAATGCAATGTTGACAGATGAGGGAATTCCGGTAGTTTGTGAAACAGATATTCATGGAGCAATCACATCGATTATAGCACAAGCAGCTACAATGGGAACAACGCCAACATTTTTTGCAGACTGGACTGTAGCTCATCCAACAAATAAAAATGGAGAGCTTCTACAACACTGTGGATGCTATCCAATATCATTGACTAAGAAAGGTCAAAAAGCTAAATTAGAAGTACCATTTGCACTTGAAAGTGGATGTGGAGGAGCTTCATTTGCTGAAATTAAAGGTGGAGATATATCGCTTTTAAGATTTGATGGAGATAATGGAGAATATTCTATGCTACTTGGACATGCTAAAGGAATTGAAGGCCCATATATCCAAGGTGCTTATCTTTGGGTTGAAGTAGAAAACTTAACAAGGCTTGAAGATAAATTAGTTACAGGACCATATGTACATCATTGTACTGGAGTACATAAAGATGTAATACCAGTTATTTATGAAGCTTGCAAATATATACCTAATTTAAAACCAGACTTTTATGATAATATTGAAGAAGATGTAAAGGCTTGGCTTCGAGGAGAATAAAAACCAAAAATAAAAGCATAAATTTGAGGTGATTTATATGACACAAATAACTATTAAAAAAAATAGTCGTATCTTTGAAAAGAATGGAAATCCTTTTTTCTATCTAGCTGATACCTGTTGGAGTGCTTTTACTAATATAACATTAGAAGAGTGGGAATATTATTTGAATTTAAGAAAATATCAAGGTTTTAATGTAATTCAAATAAATATTCTTCCTCAATGGGATGCTAGTGGGACTGATTTGAATTGTTACCCATTACCAACTGATGATGGAAAAACATTTGAATTTACAACTTTTAACCAAGAATACTTTAATCGCGCAAGAAATATGTGTGAGATGGCTAAGGAAAAAGGATTTGAATTGGCACTTGTAGTATTATGGTGTAACTATGTACCTAATACTTGGGCGAGTAAAATGTTCAAGGATAATATTATGCCTTATGATTTTATAAGTAACTATGTTAAAAAAGTACATGAAACTTTTTCAGATTTAAATCCTATTTATGTAATTAGTGGTGATACAGATTTTGATACACAAGAAACAAAAGAATATTATTTAAAAGCATCAAAAGAATTGAGAGGCCTAGCACCAAATTCATTGCAAACATTACATATAAAAGGAAGGTTAGATGTAATTCCAGAAGAATTTATTGATATTATTGATTTTTATATGTATCAATCTGGACACAATGCTGAAAATCCGGCAATGCCATACTTGCTTGCTAAAAGCATTTATACTAAATATCCAATTAAACCCATAATTAATTCGGAGCCCTGTTATGAACAAATGGGATATAGTAGAAATATGTATGGTCTTTTCTATCAATTTGATGTAAGAAGAGCAGCTTGGATGAGTATACTTTCAGGTGCCTGTGCAGGCGTAACATATGGAGCGCATGGAATTTATAGTTGGCATAAAATTGGTAAACCATTTGGGTCTGGACTCGGGGAAGGATTTGATAGTCCCAATACATGGAATGATGCCATTAAATATCCAGGAGCATGGGATTATGGATATATCAAATATATGTTAGACCTATATGATATTAATGAATTGGTTCCAATGGACAAGATTTTAAACTCAAGCAAAGATATTAGAATGGCATCAACTATAGATCAAGGAAAAATACTGATTTATGTTCCTATAAACATAAATGTAAAAATTAATTTAGATTTATCAGAATATGATATTAAAACTATTGATTTGACAAATAAAAATGTATGTGATCCGAATGTGAAAATTATAGCTGGAAAAACAACAATTTATATGCATAATTTTGAAAGAGATGCTGTAATTGTTATGAAAAAATATTAAACAAATATTATATATAGCAAAATGATTTAGCTATCAAATTTACTAATGCTAATTAAAATTATATAGATTTCTAATTATAATATATATAATTCATAACTAAAGCATGCTTTAAGTGACTTGAATAAAATTCAAGCCACTTATTTTTAGGCATAAAAATATAATATTAATTTGACAAATATAATCGCTAATAATACATATATTATATTTTAATAAATATTTAGTAATATAATATTTGAATTATAATAATATTAGTTTATACTATAGTTAAATGAGTATGTTGAGTTGTAAGAGTAATCTTATAATATAGATAGGGAGAGTTGAAATGAAAACAATAATGCAAGATATAGCTAAATTAGCAGATGTATCTCCAGGGACGGTATCAAATGCACTTAATGATAGAAAAGGAGTAGGGAAGGAAACTAAATCAAAAATAATTAAAATAGCTGAAGAATTAGGATATTTTCCTAATCATAAAAAGAATGAAGAAAAAGTAATTAGATTGATTCTTTTTAAGAAACATGGATATGTTGTTTCTGACACACAATTCTTTTCATCTCTGATAGAGGCTTGTGAAAATGAATGTAGACAAAGAGGATACGAATTACTTATATCTCAAGTAATTCATGGAGAACATGATAAGGAAGATATTTTTAAAATTATAGATCAAAATAAAATAGCTGGTATATTACTTTTAGCAACAGAAATGAACCAAGATGATTTTTCAAATTTTGAAAACATGGATGTTCCAATGGTTGTATTAGACAGTTATTTTGCAACTAAAAGTTATGATTATATTGTAATTAACAACGTAAGTGGTTCTTATAGAGCAACTAAATATTTTATTGAAAAGGGACATAAGAAAATTGGAATATTAGGTAGTTCAATTAATATTAGCAACTTTGAATATCGATATAAAGGATTTGAAAAAGCTATTAAGGAAGCTAAACTTATATTTGAAGAAGAAGATAATATATTACTTGAGCCAACTTTAGATGGTGCATACAGGGATATGAAAGAATACTTAGAACAAAATAACGGGAGACAATTACCAACTGCTTTATTTGCAATGAATGATATTATTGCTTTGGGAGCAATGAAAGCAATGAAGGAACATGGTATTAATATTCCAGAAGATATATCAATAATTGGATTTGATGATATCCCATTTAGTGCATTAAGTAATCCTAACATGACTACTATAAAAGTTTATACAACTGAAATGGGTAGATTAGCTGTAAAGAGACTTATAGATAAAACAAGTGAGGAAGAAGAAGTTCCGCTAAAAATAGAAATTGATACAAAGTTAATAGAAAGAGATAGTGTAATTAAAATATAAGCATCATATAGATATTGAATTTGAACTTTGTAGGAATATGATTAAATAAAATTATATTCCTACAAAGTTTTTTGTTTTAAATAAAATTATAATAGTTAGAAACTAATATAATCTTTAAATTAATAGACTAAAAATTTATATAAATATAACAAAAAATTTATTAATAATATATTGAATTATTTATGAAAACGATATATAATAAATACATATTCAAATGAAAAATTATTAAAATATTAATTCAAATACCTCGATGAAATTCAGAAGAAGATTTATTTAGAAAGGGAGCTGATGACTAGGACAAGCGATGAAAAATATATTTTATATAAAGGGCTTATAAAAATAAAATATATAAATTATGAAATTTAAAGTGAAAAAGCAATTATAAAACTAAGTTTAATTTTATTGAGTTATTAAAACTAAATTAAATCTTCTGAGAATGAAATACAAGTTGATAGGTATTTCTATTTAAATATAGAAATAAGGATTCATTTCATTTATAAACTTATAAATAGATATTTATGGGATATTTAAAATAATTAATATCTAGAATAATATGCGGAGGAGATGTTATTAATGGCGAAAAACTATGATAAGTTGGCAAAAGACATAATTAAAAATATTGGTGGGAAAGAAAACGTATTATCACTAGTACATTGTGCTACAAGATTAAGATTCAAATTAAAGGATAAAGAAAAGGCTAATAAGTCAGCACTTGAAAGATTAGAAGGAGTTATTACAGTTGTAGAAAGTGCTGGACAATATCAAGTTGTAATTGGTAATTCAGTAGGAGAGGTTTATGATACTATTGGAAGAGTTGCAGGAATTGCACTAAATTCTGATAAGGAAGAAACTTCGGATGGTAAAAGTGGCTTTGTAAGTGCTGCAATTGATATGATTTCATCAATATTTACACCATTACTCACAGCTATGTGTGGTGCTGGTATTTTAAAAGGATTAATTATGCTTTTTACAACAATGGGTTGGTTAGCAAATTCAAGTGGTACATATAAAATACTATATGCCGCATGCGATAGTGTTTTTTATTACTTGCCTATAGTGTTGGCTTTTACGTCAGCTAAGAAATTTAAGGCGAATCCTTTCGTAGCAGTATCATTAGCAGGTGCACTGTTATATCCTAATATAACAGCATTATTTGCGGCTAAAGAAAGTATTAGCTTTTTAGGAATCCCTGTTGTATTAATTAGTTACCCATCAACAGTTATACCAATAATTCTAGCAGTATATGTTTTATCAAGGATAGAAAAGCTTTTAAATAAAACGCTTCCAATAGTTTGTAAGAACTTTATCACTCCAACAGTTTGTTTAGCTGTAATGGTACCATTAACATTTTTAGTAATTGGACCAATAGGAGATACATTAGGTAGATTATTAGCAAGTGGATATACTTATATTTATAATATAAATCCAATGATTGGTGGAGCAATTGTTGCAACAGCTTGGCCAGTACTTATAATATTTGGTCTTCATTGGGGATTTGTGCCAGTTGTAACAAATAATCTTGCAATTTATGGAAGAGATACTTTGTTTACAATAACAGGACCAAATAACTTTGCTCAATCAGGAGCAGCACTTGGAGTTTTCTTAAAAACAAAAAATACAAAGTTAAAAGCTATTGCTGGATCAGCAGCAGCAACAGGACTTTTTGGAATTACTGAACCAGCAATATATGGTGTAACATTAAAGTATAAGAAACCATTTGTAATTGCTTGTATATCATCTGGAATAGCAGGTGGAATAGTAGGTTATGTGGGAGCAGGAGCTAGTGCTCTTGTAGGAGCAAGCATTTTAACTTTACCAGCATTTATAGGTCAAGGTTTCGTAGGATTTTTAATTGCTTGCGCAATAGCTTATTTTGCAGCTGCAATCGGAACGTATTTATTTGGATTTAATGATGGAATGATTGTTGATGAAGAAAAAGAAAAAACTATAGAAACATCAGATTTACAACTAAAAGAAATAGAAGTAGCAAGTCCAGCTAATGGAACAGTAATGGTTTTAGCAGATGTTTCAGATAAGGCTTTTGCAAGTGAACAATTAGGTAAAGGTATTGCTATCGTTCCTAATGAGGGGAAAATACATTCACCAGTAGATGGTACCGTTGAAGCAGCCTTTCCAACAGGTCATGCTTTTGGACTAAAATCAAATTCAGGTGTAGAAATACTAATTCATATTGGATTTAATACAGTAGAATTAAATGGTAAATATTTTAATGTTAAAGTTCAAAGTGGTCAAACTGTTAAGAAAGGTGATTTACTTGTAGAATTTGACATTGATAAAATTAAAGCAGCCGGATATGATATTACAACGCCTGTTCTAGTAACAAATTATAGTGAATTTAGTGGTATAATTCAAACTAATGATACAGTAAAGAAAATTGGCGAGAATATTATTACTATAGTAAAATAATTTTGTATATTTAAAACATACAAAAAAGCATAATTAAAAATAAAGTAGATTAAGTTGTATAAAAATACGACTTAGTTTGCTTTTTTATTGCTATACAGCGTGTTATATTCTTTTAATTCATTATATCTAATTCTAGTTTTACATGCTAATTATATTATTGAGTTACATTACATATTAATAAATATTCATATGATAATAAGTAAATATTTATATATAATATACTTGAAAAATTAGTATTACTATAATATAATAACAATATAAGGTAATGAAAAGGTTTAGAAAGAATGGAGATTAGTAAATTTGGATATTACTTTAAAAAACTGAGTACATCGGGAGTATTTTTATGGATTCTCCAAATGATACATTCATCATGATCTATCAACTCAATTAAGTGAGAAAAAAGAGAGAATATTTGTTGTGAATTCCAAAATACGAAAAAATAAAAGTGAAAGTTTTTTAATTACAAAGTACTTTAATAACTATTAATATAGATTTTAAGGTGAAATGGGTTGATAAACTCGTAAAGAATAAGGAGGATAATATGGGGAAAAGATTTAAAAAAAATGGAAAATTTATAATGGCACTTATTTTATCTGCGACCATTGTACTTTCTTATGGCAGTAAAGCATTTGCCGATGATGCTCGAGCACAGTCAAAAACAACAACTTACCGTACAGTTATGGAGGTGGAAGACTTTGGACCACAAATTACAAAAGTAATTGTTGACCTTGGTAAAACAGTAGACGAGAATACTGTAGATGCAGACACTTTTAAGGTTCTTGCAGTAAGGATTCCAAACAGTGAGAATACTCCAATATTAGGCGATGATGGAGTAGGGTATCGTAAGGTTACAAAGGCTTATATTTCAGATGAAAACGGTAATGCAGTAGTAAAAGGAAATTATGTAACTATTGAAATGGAAATTGCACCTAATAAATCATTTGGATTACCTTTAAATTACAACATGAAGAAACAACATAATGAATGGATTAATTATGAGTATAGAATAACACAACAAAAGGATATAGAGTCTGGTTCAACAACAGTTTCAGGATTAGTCGCAAACGTATTTAATGGAGGAACTAAAGGCTTGTTAGATGAATTTACTGTTTCACAAGGAACTTATGATAATATTAATCTACATTATGCAAGTTATGTGCCAGCTAAAGATGGTGGAAGGCACCCATTAATTATATGGCTTCATGGAATGGGCGAAGGAGGTACAGATGGATTACTAGGTATAGCAGGGAATAAAGGAGTAAACTTTGCTTCAAAAGAAATCCAGTCTTATTTCAATGGAGCCTATGTTCTTGCACCACAGAGTCCAACTTATTGGATGGAGGGCACAACTGGTGGCTTTGGAGATGGGACTTCAAAGTATGAGAATGCACTTATGGATTTGATTAAGGATTATGTTGTAGAAAATCCAGATATTGATACAAATAGAATTTATATTGGTGGAGGTTCTAATGGTGGATATATGACAATGCTCATGGCTAGAGATTATACAAGCTATTTTGCAGCGGCATTCCCAACATGTGAGGCCTTAAAAGATACATTGATAACAAAGTCAGATATGCAGAAGCTGAAGGATTTTCCAATATGGTTTATTGCAGCTAAAACAGATACTACAGTTCCTGTTAATGATTATGTTGTTCCAACTTACGATAGACTTGCGAAGGCAGGAGCAAACAATATCCATTTATCACTATTTGATAATGTAGTAGATACTTCAGGATTGTATAAAAAAGCAGACGGTACACCTTACGAATATGATGGTCACTGGTCATGGATTTATGTATTTAACAATAAACCTACAGATACAATCAATGGAAAACCTATAACAATTATGGAATGGCTGTCTAGTCAATCTTTAAATAAGCAGTAACAAGTAGAATAATGGATTAATTATCTGTCAACAGTTGTTCCTATTATTTTATCTGTATACATTTTAATAATTAGGGGGACTTATCAAATAAGGAATTCCTAGAAATTTGTATAAACCTTATCACTATAACAGTTTGTTTAGCTGTAATAAAATAGTCTTATATATTTATAATATTTAAAAAGTATAATTTAAAATTAAGCAAATTAAGTGCTATAAAAATACGACTTAGTTTGCTTTTCTTTAAGACAAAATTAAATATTAGAGAATTTAGGTTCTTACTATCGCTAAGATAAGAGATACATAAGTAGATTTATTATTGATTATAAAATTTAGGCGGAATAATTATGTTAATTAAGTTCCCAAAAGGATTTTTGTGGGGAGGCGCTACAGCTGCTAACCAATGTGAAGGCGCATATTTTGAAGGAAATAAAGGATTATCTACTGTTTATTTGATCGTATGTCAGTTATGAAAGGAAAAATGAAGATGCTTAAGTGCAATGATGAGCATTACTATCTAAGTGATGAGGCAATTGATTTTTACCACCATTATTATGAAATAATTTAAAATTAAGGTAATAAATTATACGGAATTGTAAAATGTATGTAGAGAAATTTTGTCAAGGAGTTCTATATATCGTTTGACTTATAATAACTATATTGAAAGGTATAGGGATCTGTAATTGTAGAAAATATTTTGTATTTTATAAGGTATAGAATATAGTTTAAATTAGATTTCAGAGTATCAAGATAAATTAAATGAAAAAAATTATGAAGATTATATGTAGTTAGAAAAATCAGAACTAGTTTATTAATAAGTTTTATATTGAAATGCGTTAATATAAGAAAGAAAAATATAGTTAGAGATTAAGTTATATATTATATTTATAAAAAATCATTAGAGGATGTCTTAATTCTCCAATAATAAATGTGGTTAGGTGGTTAGATTATAGTATGAGATTGAATGATACAAAAGAGCGGATCTATAAAATAATATGTGAGAATACAAAAAACTATGAGGGAAATGATTTAAGCGAATTAACCGCATCTTATCCAAGTAGTAAATTAAATATAAGTAGGACAATAGTAAGTCAATACTTAAATGAACTAGTGAAAGAAGGAATGGTTGTTAAAACAAATTCGCGACCAGTATATTTTTTTCAAAAAGAAATTTTAGCTAATATATGTAGTGTTGATAAAGAAATTATTGAAGAAGTTATTTCACTACAAGATTTAGAAAATAAATTTGTTAATATGAAAAAAAGTTGTTTTGAAAAGGCTATAGGTTGTAATACTAGTATTAATTATGCAATAGAACAATGTAAAGCTGCAATGAAATATCCACCTAACGGACTTCCAATATTACTAAATGGACCTACAGGTGCTGGAAAAAGTTATATGGCAAATTTAATTTATGAACATGCAATAGAAGAAAAAATAATAGAACCAGATAAAGAGTTTATTACTGTAAATTGTTCGGAATATGCAAATAATCCAGAACTTTTAACTGCTAATTTATTTGGATATAAGAAAGGCGCGTTTACAGGTGCACAAAGTGATAATGTAGGTTTGATTCAAGCAGCTAATGGTGGCGTGTTATTTTTAGATGAAGTACATAGTTTAGCTTCTGAATGTCAGGAGAAACTTTTTGTATTTATGGATAAGGGGATATTTCATTTACTAGGAGATAATGAAATATGGAATACTGCAAAGGTTAAAATAATTTTTGCAACATCAAAAAATCCAAATGAAACATTATTAAAAACTTTAATACGTAGAATCCCAGTAATGGTACAACTACCATCTTTGGAAGAACGTTCAATTGAAGAAAAAGAAGAAATAATAATAATGACAATTAGAAATGAACAAAAGAGGATAGGAAAGAAGATATATATAAGTAATCAAGTATTTAATGCCTTAATGAGTTATACTTTTACAGGCAACATTGGACAGATGAAAGATTGTATAAGAATAGGTTGTGCTAATGCATACTTATATCAAAATAGTGAAGAAATAAAAGTATGTATTTTTCAAATGCCAGATTATATAATAAAGGCAGCAGGGTTTTCAGAACAAAAGACTAATATAATTGATAATAATATGTTGGATATAGATTTACTAAGCAAAAAAAATGGAATTGAACATGTAATAAAATTGTATGAAGACATTATTAAGGCTTATATGGAGTATAGTAATAGTAATATAGATTTAGAAACAATGTTTAAAGAAAATTATAATCAAGTTAATAACTATTATGATTACTTGATTTATGGTAAAAAATATGTGAATAATCAGATAGTGGCCATAGAGAGTGTAGTATCATCTATTCTAATGAGGATAGTTGATAAGTATAATATAAAATGCCATAATAATAGCTTAGTAGCATTAGCAAGATATTTATATGATCATACTCAACATAATTCAATATTAAAAAATTGGGTTTGTAAAAACAAGGGAGAATTAGAACTTTGCTTTGAATTTTTTAAGAGAACACTAAAAAAGGAATATACTATTGTTTTAGAATTATCAAAGGAAATACATAATATGTTGGAAATTAACTTAGACAGTATAAATTTAATTATATTAATGCTTAACATAAAAATGTTTAATACTAATATAAAAATGAATGAAACATTTGGGGTAATAATATGCCATGGTTATACAACAGCAAGTAGTATTGCAGATGCTGCAAATAAATTGATAGATAAATATATTTTTGAAGCTATTGATATGCCTTTAGATTGTAAAGTTGATGATGTAATTATAAAACTAAGACAATTACTGTCAGCAGGAAATTTATATAAAGATATAATAATTTTAGTAGACATGGGTTCATTAGAAGAGATATATAAAGGTATAAGCACAATCTCCAATGTGAATATTGGAGTAATAAATAATATTACAACAAGACTGGCTGTAGATGTTGGCCTTCAGATAATTAATAATGACAATATAGAAAAAATATTAAAAAAATCAAGTGAAAATAATTATTGTACATATAAATTTATTGAAAATAGGAAAAAAGAAGATGCTATATTATTTATTAGTGAAACCGATATGCATTCAGCTAAGAGTATGTCGGAGCTATTTATAAATAGTTTTCCTAAGAATGTTGATGTAAATATTATACCTTATGAATATTTTAATATAATAAAAGAAAAGAAAGATGAAAAAGTATTTAAACAGTATAATGTAATATCTATTATAGGAAGTTTTAATCCCAACATTGATGAAGTTCCTTTCATAGCAGTTGAGGATATTATAGCAGGAAAATCAAGAAATAAAATTAATGACATCTTAAGTAAATACTTAACTGAAGAAGAATTAGATCGATTTAATCAAAATATTTTAAAAAACTTTTCGCTGCAAAGTGTACTCGAAAGAATAACTATATTAAATGTTAAAAAAGTTTTAGATGATGTAGGAATAGCATTAGATAAATTACAAAAAACTTTAAATGTAAAACTACAAAATAAAACTATAATAGCTTTATATGTTCATATAAGCTATCTTATAGAAAGATTAGTAAAAAAGAATCCTATAAAAACACATAATGGATTGGATAAATTTATGTGTGAACAGATAGAGTTTATAAAAATAGTAAAAGAAAGCTTTAGTGTTGTAGAAAAACATTATAGTGTTGAAATTCCAGTATCAGAAATAGCATATATACATGATTTTGTAGAAGCTAATAAAGAGTAAAAATGAAATAGACAAGATATAAAAAAATATCTTGTCTATTTTTCTATGTTTATATTGAAAAAAGTATTGGTAGAATGGCTTAAAAAGGGAATGTTATAAAAGCGGTTTGACAATATTTTAATTATAGAAATTTTATATTTAAACTCGTCACAAAGTTGGCATAATAATTGCTTTATATATTATTAAGAGAATGAGAAAGGAGAAATTTATGAAAAAGATAATTTTAGTATCACACGGACTATTAGCTGAAGGCATGAAAAATTCTGTTGAGCTGATTTCGGGAAAAAATAATAATTTATATGCATTTGGATTAACAGAAAGTAATTCTCCTAAAGCTATTGCAGAAGAAATAAATAAGATGATAGAGGAGGATGTGGAAAATCAATATTTAATAATATCAGATTTCCCAGGTGGAAGTGTAAATACAGCAATGATTTCATTGATTTCAAAAGAGAATGTATATTTAGTATCAGGTATGAATTTAATATTGTGTTTAGAAATTGTACTGGCATCAAAAGAGTCAAAAATTGAAGATGTTATCGAAGACGCACTAGATAGTGCAAGAAAAACTTTATTAAATATGAAAAATATCTCAAAGGAAGAAAATGAGGAGGAGGACTATTTTAATGATTAAAATGATGAGAGTTGATGAAAGATTAATTCATGGACAAGTAGCGGTAGTTTGGTCGAAATATTTAGGTACTGATAGAATAGTTGTAGCTAATGATGAAGTAGTTAAAAATGAAATGCAAATGATGGCATTAAAAATGGCAGTACCAAGTAGTATTAAAGCAAATATTAAAAGTGTAGATGATGCAATAAAAATTTTAAATGACCCGAGGGGGGAGAAATTAAAGATATTTATAGTTGTTGGTAGTCCAAAAGATGCTTGCAAAGTTGCAGAAAGCGTAAAAGGAATAGAATTAATTAATATAGGTAACTACGGAAGAATGGAGCAGTCATCAGGAGTTAATGGAGAAAAGAGAGAAAAGCTAGATAATAATGTGTATGTTACTAAGGAAGATAGAAAGTATTTAAAGGAACTTACTGAATATGATGCAAAAGTAAATGTTCAAGTGGTACCAACAGAAGTAGAAAAATTATTGAAAAATATAATTAAATAAATGAGTAAGTAGGAGGGATTAATATGTTTACAACAGCACTGTTAATAGGATTAGTTATGTTTATAGCTCAATTCTCAGATAATGGAATGGGAGATATAATGCTTAAACGTCCGCTAGTTGTATCAGCGTTAACTGGATTAGTATTAGGAGATTTACAAACAGGGGTTATTATGGGAGCTTCATTAGAAGTTGTTTTTCTAGGAATTACATCAATCGGAGGAGCTATGCCATCAGATTCAACTACTGGAGCAATATTTGGAACAGCATTTGCTATTTTATCACATCAAGGTACAGAGGTTGCACTTACATTAGCAATTCCAATAAGTTTATTAGCTGTTATCTTAAATCAGGCATCTTTTATAGTAATTGGTGGACTCATGGATAAAATTGACAAGTATGCAGCAGTTGGAGATCAGAAGGGATTAACAAGATTGCACTTTGCAATAATGATTTTAAAACCTTTATCATATGGAGTTCTTGGATTCTTCGGAATTCTTTTAGGAGCTGAAACTATTTCTACATTTGTTAATAGTATTCCACCAGTACTAATGAATGGTTTAACAGTTACGGGGAAACTATTACCAGCACTTGGACTTGCAATATTACTTAATATGTTATGGGAAAAAAAGATTGCATTATTCTTTTTCTTAGGATTTATATTAGTTTCATATTTAAAATTGCCTGTCATTGCTGTTGCAATTATGGGTGTAGTTATTGCTGGATTTATAGCAGTAAAAGAACAAGAAGTTAACGAGATGATAAAATCTATTGCAGGTAATAGTAAAACAATAAGTGATGATGAGGAGGATTTTTTCAATGAATAATGATAAGAATATGTCAATAGAAGATAAAAAAATGCTTAGAAAAGTGTTCTGGCGTTCATTTTTCCTATATGGTTCATGGAATCAATTGAGAGCTAGCGGTGCAGCCTTCTGTTATGCACTTTTACCAGTAATCAACCGTTTTTATAAAGATCCAGAAGATAGAAAAGAAGCGATGAAGAGACATGTAGCATATTTTAATATTACATCAGCAATGTCAACTTTTCCAATGGGAATAGCAGCAAGTATGGAAAAAGAAAATAGCGAGAAAAAAGATTTTGATTCATATTCTATAAATGCTGTAAAAGCAAGTCTTATGGGACCATTATCAGGTATTGGAGATTCGTTTTTCTGGGGTACAATCCGTGTTATAGCAGCGGGTATAGGTATAGGTCTTGCAAAACAAGGTAGTGTACTCGGACCAATTTTATTTTTACTGTTATTTAATATTCCAGCTATTGCAGTTCGTTATTTCGGAACATTTTTAGGATATTCTGTGGGTGGAAAGTATATACAAACAGCATATGAAAATGGATTGATTAAAATTATCACTCGTGCAGCTGGTATATTGGGTCTTATGATGGTTGGAGCAATGGTTTCACAAACCGTTTCATTTACAACTCCATTTGGGTTTACTTTGGGAGAAATAACATATAAGCTTCAAGACATATTAGATCAAATTATGGTTGGAGTTCTTCCATTAGGAATAACTTTAGGATGTTTTGGATTATTAAAAAAGAAAGTAAGTGCAAATAAAGTGATGATAGGTCTTGTTGTATTAAGTTTTATTTTAAGCTTTATAGGATTAGCATAAAAATATAATTAATTTTGCCCCATAATTGATTATATGGGGCGATTTTTTATAGAAATTATTATTAGTTGGAGGTTAATTATGAATAATATATCCATATCAAAAAATAAAAGGTATTTTAAGCGAAATAATGAAAATTTTTTTTATTTAGCAGATACTTGTTGGAGCATATTTACTAATGCGACAATAAATGAATGGGAAGAATATTTAACATATAGAAAAATGCAGGATTTTAATGTTCTTCAAATAAATATATTGCCGCAATGGGATGCAAGTGAAAGTGATTTAGATATACTTCCTTATAAACTTAAAGAAGATGGAAGTTTTGATTTTTACAACAGAAATGAAGAATATTTTGAAAGAGCAGAAAAAATGCTTGAAATGGCTATAGAATATGGCTTTAATATAGCATTAGTACTATTATGGTGCAATTACGTTCCGGATACTTGGGCTAATAAGTTTATGGAACATAATAAAATGCCTTATGATTGCATAGAGCCTTATGTGAAATATGTATCAAAAATATTTTCGAAATTTGATCCTATATGGATAATAAGCGGAGATACTAATTTTCCATCAGAACTTTCAATTAAATATTATGAAACAACTTTAAATAAGATTAAGGAATTATGCCCTAATTCACTAACAACTCTTCATTTACAAGGAAGATTAGTTGATATTCCAGAAAATTTAATTAATAATAAAAATTTAGATGTTTATATGTATCAATCAGGGCATAACAATGATTATAGACACATGTCATATGAAATGGCTGAAAGTTTTTATAATAAGGCAGTAACACGTCCAGTTATTAATTCGGAGCCATGTTATGAACAAATGGGATTTAGTAGAAAACAATATGGAAGATTTACTCAATATGATGTGAGGAAAGCTGCATGGCAAAGTTTATTATCTGGTGCAAATACAGGTATAACTTATGGCGCACATGGAATATGGAGCTGGCATAAAAGTGGCAAAGAATTTGGATTTTATGCAGGTGAGGGATTTGATAAACCATATGATTGGAGAGAAGCATTAAGATTTGAAGGGGCTTGGGATTATTCTTTTGCAAAATGGATATTTGAAGTTTATGATTTAATGTCAATTGAACCATTAGATATTTTAAAGAATGATACAAAAGAAATAAGAATAGCTGGAAAATCAGATTTAAGTACAATAGCTATTTATATACCTATTAACACAACAGTTAAATTAAGTAGAAAATTAGAAAATTATAAATTTAAGATAATTGATCTTAAGTGCAAAAAAATTGGAGTACCAAAAGTTTCTTTTAGTAAAAATGAAACAATAATTGAAATGCATCAGTTTAGTGAAGATGTAGTTATAATAGTAGAAAAATAGTAGTTTTTTTCATATCACTTATCTATTAGTTGGAAAAACATCTTAGCTTAATGCTCAACAATAGTCAAATATCCTATTTCATCTGATTATTAACAGCTTGTACTTACTAAAACGCTTAATTCTATTATCTAATTTATTCTCTAAATAGGCCCTTTTTAATTGTTCAATAAGATCTTGACATTTTATAAAATAAGTACTTACTCTTTTATTGGCAGCCGCAATACCAATCGAGGTCGCTAAATGAGTTTTTCCGACACCACTATTTCCAATTAAAATTATATTGCTATTATTATCTAGAAATCTTAAGCTACTAAAATCTAATAATTGCTGTTTATTTATTTTACGCTAAAATTCAAAATCTTTAATTTCCTTTAAATGTGGAAATCCAGCTACCTTTACCATTGCTGAAGTTATTTACGTCCAATTATTCAAAATCTTTTTGAGCATATTCTTTTACACTTTCTTGTTCTTTACCTTTAAATTTTAAGCCCATCATTTGCAAATGATGGGTGCTGTGATAATTTATTTTATTATCAGAAATATTATGTATAGTTATTAATGTGTTTACCAATAAGATCAGGTGGAACAGAATACATATTACCTTTGTATTTGAATAAGCTATTTGTTTATTTTCTGCCGATAACAGGAACTCTATAAGATCATAATAAGCATCTATTTTTAATTTTTCAGATTTTCTAATTTTTTCAATAATTCCTTCATAATATCTTTTTACTGTTCTTCTATAAACTTCTAATTATCTTGATAACTCACTAAAATTTGAATTATCCCAATTATTAACCTCCAGTATTAATTTTAATTTATTCAAATATTTAACTGATTTTAATTTTATTTCAGTATTAATTTTTACTCTAAAAATCATATTCATCACCCATTAATGATAGATAAAATTTTGTCAATATTGTACATTGTAATATTGGCAACTTAGTAGATTTTCATTTTCTTTCTATCATCTAAAAAAGCAATTTTCCTTGTTGCTTTTTTATAGATATGAAATGAATCTAATTGATATTGAACAGTTGCATCTATTTCCACTTCTCTACTTATCCATTCTTCTCCATATCATTTAATATTTTAGTTTTTAAATAGTCACTATCATATAATTTTGCAATTCTACTATTAACAATAGCATCACGTTCAGGGTTATCATATCTTGCAAAATATACAGTATTTACAGTTTTGTATTCTTTTTTTTCTTGGCGAAATAGGTTGATGTTTTTTCAAATTTAATTTTCTTAAATATACGTCATATACTGAATCACTTATTAAATAAATTTTCTTTTTTTCGGTGAAGTGAACAGCAAAATTTCATAATAGATATTAAATTTTTCGATATTCACTAGGTTTTACACCATATAATTCAAAAAATTTTTTATAAAAGAAACTCAAATTATTATAACCAATATCATGTGCGATAGCATCAATTGGCATATTAGAATTAGTAATCAAGAACTTGGCACGTGTCATTTTCTGGGTTTGCATTAATTGCTTAAAGGAACTACCAGTAGCTTTATGTATCATGGTACTTAAGTATGTTGGATTATAGTTAAAAAACTTGGCAGTTGAGGTTAAAGTAGCGTTCATGTAATTATCTTCCAAGTATTGTAGGATATCAATTATGCTATTACTGTGTGAATTTTTAATACTTCTATTATTTATATCGTACTTATATACACGCATTAAATGTGTAAAAAGCAAATTAATATAACTACTTATGATTTCATCGGAAAAATCTTTTGGATCATAAAATTCTCTCATCAAGTTGATCATTATATTAGGAAGTTCGGCATCTTCTTCTGATAAAAACAGAATATAATTATCATGTTCACTATCTTTTAATACTGAATTGACTAAAAAATTTGATATAATTCCTTTGTTAGATAAACGACTTAGAAAAGAAGTATTAAAGTATTTTTTATCAAGTTCAATATTAATCATTATATCGTCTTTGCCTGCTATATCTATACTATGAGGTACGTTGGTATCTAGTAATATAAATTGCCCCTTAGTAAGATGTAGTTCTCTATCGTTTACATATTGAGTACATGACCCGGAATAAATGTAGTTCAGTTCAACATATGAATGTACATGTTCTTTTGTTTCAGTAAACCTAGGGTGTCTAGATATAAAAAAATTTTTAATGCTTAGGGCAGAAGTAAAAAAAACATACACATTTTTATTGTTAACAACAATTTGTTCATGATTATTATAAAAATTGGATATGTATCTTTTATCTATATGTTTAATTTCTTTGTCAGTAAAACTTCGTAGGAAATAATCAAGATCATTAACGTTCATTTTTTTCACCACCATCAATATTATAATATCTAAAGTTTAGTCAGTATGCAAGTGATTTTTAGATATATGTAAACGAATTTGTTAATGATATAATCTATTTTGTAAGGTTAAGAAGTTATTATAATAATTATTAAAATTGATATATCAGAAGAATGTATAAGATTATTCTAAATTATTTTGAAAGGATTGATTTAATATGAAATTTAACAAAGAAAAGTTGACAAACTCAATATCAAAATTTTCAGGTATAATTTCAAACAATATTTATATTCAGGCTATCGTAAAAGGTGTAACTATGGTCTTACCACCAATTATAATTGGATCATTGTTTGTATTATTAGTTAACATTCAATTTAAACCATATCAAGATTTTATCACAAGTATAGGATTAAAAGATGTTCTTGCAATTCCTAATAGTTATACTATGGGAATAGTATCACTATTATTGGCTTTTACCGTTTCATATAATCTTGTTAATTCATCTGACGAAGATGGAGTAGCATCAGGAATTCTATCTATTTGTAGTTTTTTGATACTGATTCCTTTGGTAATGGTGGATAAGACAAAAGCTTTACCAACAAGTTGGCTTGGAACAACAGGGATGTTTACGGCAATGCTGGTTGCTCTTATTTCAGGAAGATTATTCTTATTTTTAAAACAGAAAGGTGTAACCATAAAAATGCCTGAAGAGGTTCCAGAAGCAACAGTTCGCTCATTTAGTGCATTAATTCCAGGAATGATAATAATAGGAGTATTTTTAACCATAAGGGTATTATTTGGTATGACGCCTTATCAAACAGTTCCACAAGCAATTTTCGCCATTATTCAAATGCCACTTCAAGGAATCAGCGATAGTGTAGGGGCGATTATTCTTATATATTTACTTAGTAATTTAGTGTGGTTCTTTGGAATTCATGGAATTGTAATAGTATCGCTTGTAGAGCCACTATTAATAGCGTTGGATTTAGAAAATATAGCAAGTCCTGGAATGCATCTCGTTGGAAAGAATTTCACCAATGTTTATGCTGGAATGAGCGGAGCAGGAATTACAATAGGATTAGTTATCCTTATGTTAGTTAGGGCAAAGAGTGCAAAATATAGAACTGTAGGTAAGATTTCAATAATACCGAGCATATTTTGTATAAATGAGCCTGTAATTTTTGGAGTTCCAATTATATATAATGCAATTATGATAATTCCTTTTATTTTAACACCTATAATATCTATAATAATTGCATATATTTTAACAAGTGTAGGAATATTGCCGGTATTAAGTGGAATTCAACTTCCATGGAGTACTCCAGCTGTTGTACTTGGATTTATGTTAGGAGGATGGAGAGTAGCTTTATATCAAATAGGGATGATAGGATTATCAATTCTAATTTACTCGCCATTTTTTAGAATTATAGATAATAAAGCTTATTTAGAGGAACATAGTTCAACTGAAAATGCTGCAATATAAAAAATGTCTAACTTCCTGAATGACTAGAAATATTAAGTAATGAAGGATTGAGATTCCACCTTCTTTTATTACTTAGTTATTAATAGAAAGAGTAATTTAACACAATAAAATATAGAAGTAAATGAAGAATATAAAAATAATTTTAAGATCTAATCCCTGATTTAGTAAAAGTTTTGTAGATAATAAATATATGATTAAAGAGGTGAAAATGATTATGATAAATGATGTATACAACGGAAAGTTTGAAAATTACGTTCTACCTTTTTTCTGGCTACATGGAGAAGCAGAAGAGGTATTAGTCAATTATATGCAACAGATTCACAATTCAAATATAGGTGCTGTATGTTTGGAATCAAGGCCTCATCCCGACTTTGCAGGAGAAAGCTGGTGGAGAGATTTAGATATAATTATCAGAGAAGCAAAGAGATTAAATATGAAGGTGTGGATATTGGATGATTCTCATTTTCCTACAGGATATGCTAATGGGTTACTTAAGAAAAAATATCCAGAACGGCTAAAAACCTTATTAACACATCGAGTTGTGGAGATACTTGGACCTAAAAGAAACGTTGGGGTTATGACAGGGAACTTAATAGATACAACAGCTAAAATAATTTCAGCCTATGCAAAGCAAGGTGATGAAATTATTAATTTAAAAGAAAAAATGCATGATGAAGTTATGTATTTTGATATTCCAGATGGAGTATGGAGGGTATATTTAATTTATGAGTCTAAGAAAGCAGACTTTAATCCGGATTATATCAATATGGTAGATAAAAAATCATGTGATGTATTGATTGAGGCTGTATATGAAGCTCATTATAAAAGATATAAAGATGAATTTGGGAAAACTATTGCGGGTTTCTTTTCAGATGAACCTGGTTTCATGAATGAGAGGGGTATTAAAGGTGATAGCGCAATTGGAAAGGTTATGTCGCTGCCTTGGAGCAGGGAAGTAAAAGAACAGTTGAAATCTAGATTGGGAAATGATTATGAACTTAAGCTATCTTCACTGTGGTATGAGGAAGATTGCAGTGGAGAAGTGAGGTACGTATTTATGGATGTTTGCACTCAGTTATATAAAGAAAATTTCAGTGATAATTTAGGAAACTGGTGTAGAGCACATAATGTAGAATATATTGGACATGTTATTGAAGATAGAGATTCAAATGCTAGACTAGGGGTCGGAGCAGGACATCTATTTAGAGCAATGGCTGGACAAGATATGTCTGGGGTTGATGTTGTTTTAAATCAGATTATTCCAGGGTTAGACACAGGGGAACATGTAACTTTTAAAAGAACCTGGGATAGTGAGTTTTTTCATTATGCGTTAGCTAAAATAGCTTCTTCCTTGGGAAGGATAGATCCTAAGAAAAAAGGAAGAACTGTAGCCGAGGTTTTTGGAGCTTATGGGTGGTATGAAGGCGTAAAAATGATGAAATGGATAGTAGATCATTTTTTAATTCGTGGAGTAAATCATTTTGTACCACATGCCTTTTCAGGTAAGGAATTTCCAGATCCTGATTGCCCACCGCATTTTTATGCTCATGGAAATAATCCACAGTTTAGATACTTTGGAAAGTTAATGGGATATCTAAATAAAATGGCTACACTATTAAATGGAAGTAAAACTAAACCAACAGCAGCAGTATTATATCATGCTGAAGCTGAATGGACTGGAAAGTATATGCTCACTCAAAAACCAACAAAGATTTTAACACAAAATCAAATTGATTTTGATGTTATCCCAAATGATGTATTTATTTTTAAAGATTATTTTCAAACAAGGTTAGATGACTATCTTACTATAAATGGAAATGAATATAAGGCTTTGATTATTCCATATTGCGAGTGTATAACTAAAGAATTACTAGAATTTATTGTTAAAGCAAAAGAATCTAAGCTAAAAATTGTATTTCTAGATTCACTGCCTAGTAAAATTATAAATGGTAATATTGAGGATATATCATGTAAGCTTAATCATGTAGATGTTGTACAATTAAGAGATTTAGCAGAATATATGGAATCAAATAATTTATTTACCGTAAAGTCTGAAAAAACAGAAGCCTATTTGAGATATTCCTCTTTTATTAAAGAAAATATTGAATATATGATGTTTTTTAATGAGGATCCAATTAATGTGATAGATACCAAAATTAAGTTTGAGACTAATAAGCCAGTATATAAATTTGATGTTCTAAATAATAAAATTACGAGAGTTGATTATGATGGAAGTATGCAAGTTGTTTTATCCCCTTATGAATCATTCATTTATGTTCTTGGAGAGATAGAACCATCAATTGTTAGTGTAGATATGAAAGTTGGAGCTCAAGTAAAGATTTTGGATTCACCTTATAAAGTTGGCACTGCAAATGCTTTTGAATATCCTAATTTTAATGAAGTGTTTACATTAGAAAAATTAGAAAATTTATCTTTACCTAAATATTTACCTGATTTTTCAGGAACCTTTAGATATGAAACAGAAGTTGCATTTGATAAAGATATTAATGAAGCAATAATAGATTTGGGAGATGTATATGAAGTAGCTGACTTGTATATAAATGGAAAATGTGTAGGCACAAGAATTTGTCCTCCATATAAATTTGAAGCATCTAATCTATTAAAATCAGGTAAAAACAACATTTGTGTTGATGTAACAAACACTTTAGATAAGCAAATAAAAGATGTACTTTCTTCTGGTGAAGAAATTCAGCCTTCAGGATTAATAAATTATATTAAAGTTATATATTAGAAGGTTATACAAATCAACAATTGCGGAATTTCGCAAGCGACTAAAATTACTAAAAATTAAGGAGTATAAAATAATGAATGAAGAAATGATAGTAATGAATATAATAATCAATGCTGGTGAAGCAAAAGGGTATATATATGAAGCACTTGCCAAAGCAAAAGATGGCAAATTTGATGAAGTAGATATTTTAATGGAAAAAGCAGAGGAAGCATTAGGAAAAGCGCATGACATTCAAACTTCACTGCTTTCAAAAGAAGCAAATGGAGAAAATATAAAAGTTTCAATTCTATTTGTACATTCACAAGATCATTTAATGACATGTATGTCTGAAAAGAATCTAGTAAAAGAAATAATTGAGATCAGAAAAGAAAACTATTTAAAAAAGTAAAGTTAATTAAGAGGAGGAATTTATTATGGTAACAATAAAATTATTTTGTTCAGCAGGTATGTCAACAGGTATGTTAGTAGTAAAAATGAAGAAGGCAGCAGAATCAAAAGGAATAGAGGTGAATATTGAAGCGTTTCCTCAAGGTCAAATGGCCAAACATTTAGAAGGTTTAGATATAGCTTTACTTGGACCGCAAGTAGCATATACTCTTTCAAATGCTAAGAAAATATGTGATCCTAAGGGTATACCAGTTGCAGTCATTGCAACAGTAGATTATGGAATGATGAATGGTGAAAAGGTTCTTGATTTTGCATTAAAGTTAATTGAAAGTTAAATATAGATCATAGTTATGTAATAAGAAAAAGAAATATTTTAAGGGCTGATAAGTTTAGACTAAGTTGTTATTTATCTTCTTTAAGTAACTTAACATATTTTTTAGGGGAAAATCCAAACTCCCCTTTAAAAGCTTTTATAAAATTAGGGTAATTATTATACCTACTATCAATATATGAAGAATCTATAGAAGCCCCATCATATAAATGGATTTTAGTAATAAGTCTTTTCTTTATAATATATTGATGCACAGTAAAACCAACATATTTATTAAATTGACGACTTAAGTGATACTTACTTATAAAAAAAATTTAGATAATACATCAAGAGATAAATTATCGCTTCTGGGTTGGGATTCTAGTTATAAGAAAAACGATTTTAAAATTTTATTTGATGATTATTCAAAGATTGATAAAGAAACTCTTTGGGCAAATTTACAATATTTCTTGGAAAAAGTAATTCCTGTTGCAGAGGAAGATGTAAGTATTATAAATATTTCTTCAATGAACGCATTTACTCCACTTACAAAAATTTCACCTTATTTAGGGGTATAAATTATAATTTCTAACGCAATAGTTATAGATTATCCGATAATTAAGCAAGGAACGTTGCTATTATTGATTATCACTGTCATATAAATTCAAATCCATGCCAATATACTATGTATATAATACTCTCTTTTTTACATTAAAATTCGCTTTACAAAATAATAAAAATGTGATAAAATAAATTCTGTAAACCGCGCACATAAGGTTTAAAAAAAACAAAGTTAAATCTTTGTACCGAAAGAGTGGCGAGACCGTTATGAGGAGGTGTTTAAATGTACGCAGTAGTAGCAACAGGAGGAAAACAATACAGAGTTCAAGCAGGAGACGTAATATATGTTGAAAAGCTTATCGCTGATGTTGACTCAATAGTTGAATTGAACGAAGTTTTAGCTGTAGAAACTGATGATGCAGGTATCAAAATTGGTGCACCATTTGTTGGAGGAGCTAAAGTTGTAGCTAAGGTTGTAGCACAAGGCAAAGCAAAGAAGGTTATAGTTTTTAAGTATAAAGCTAAAAAGGATTATAGAAGAAAGAATGGGCACAGACAACCTTACACTAAATTAATAATCGAAAACATTGAAGCTTAAATAAGATTATGATTAAAGTAAAAATCAAACAACATAATAGTAATATAGTTGGGTTCGTAATCAATGGTCATGCATTGTCAGATGGCAGGGATTTTTCAAATGATCCTGCTTTAATAGGAGAAGCATTTGATTTAATATGTAATTCTGTTTCAGTGTTATCTCAAAGTGTAATCATTGGATTGGATGAAGTTTTAAAACTTAAGTCAACTTACGAAATGAAAGATGGATACTTAAAACTAGATCTTCAAGAATTTGATTTAGAAGAACTAAAGCAAGCGCAAGTTTTGTTGAAAACTTTTGAAAAAAGCTTGGAAAGTGTCATTGTAGGATTTGATCAGCTAACAGGAAAAAAGAAACGTAAAGAATATATAACTTTAATAAAAGAGGAGGTGTAGTCACATGTTAATTATGAACCTTCAATTATTTGCTCATAAAAAGGGAGTTGGTAGTTCTAGAAATGGTAGAGACTCTCAATCACAAAGATTAGGAGCTAAATCTGCTGATGGAGAATTTGTTCTTGCTGGAAACATTCTTTATAGACAAAGAGGAACTAAAATCCACCCAGGTGAAAATGTTGGAAGAGGTAAAGATGATACTTTATTTTCTAAAGTTGATGGAGTTGTAAGATTCGAAAGACTTGGTAGAGATAAGAAAAAAGCAAGTGTTTACCCAGTAGCTGTTGAAGCGATAGCTGAATAATTATTTAAAAAATAAAGCACTCTTTGTTTAAGAGTGCTTTTTTTAAATTCTTATGAAACAATTTATGTTAAAATATATATTGAGACTAAAAATTAAATAAAGTGAAATCTTTTAGGGAATAATAGTTTATATTGTAACTTAAGAAATTTTAATTTATTGACTAAATGAATAAAAAAATATTTAAGGAAAGGTGATTATATGTTTATAGATAAAACGAATGTCTTCATTAAATCTGGTAATGGTGGTGATGGTTCTATTAGCTTTAGAAGAGAAAAGTATGTGCCACTCGGCGGACCAGATGGCGGTGATGGTGGAAAAGGTGGAAGCATCATTTTTCAGGTTGAAACTGGTATAACTACATTATTTGATTTTAAATATAAAAAGAAATTTATTGCAGAAGCTGGAGAAAGAGGTGGTACCTCTAAGTGTTACGGAAAAGATGGTAAAAGCCTTATTATAAAAGTACCGATGGGAACTATTATAAGAGAGAGTGAAAGCAATAAAATAATAGCAGATCTTTCTCATAAAGATCAAGAATTAGTTTTATTAAAAGGTGGAAAAGGTGGAAAAGGTAATTTCAAGTTTGCTACTTCTACTAAACAAGCACCTCACTATGCAGAACCAGGAATGCCAGGCGATGAATTAAACATAGTATTAGAATTAAAATTGCTTGCAGATGTTGGATTATTAGGATTCCCAAATGTAGGAAAGTCAACATTACTTTCTATGACAACAAAAGCGAAACCAAAGATTGCAAATTATCACTTTACTACTTTAAAACCTAATTTGGGAGTTGTTGCAGTTAGTGGAGTTGAGCCATTTGTAATGGCAGATATCCCAGGAATAATTGAAGGAGCAGCAGAAGGCGTTGGTCTTGGAATACAATTTTTAAGACATATTGAAAGAACTAGGCTTTTAGTTCATATAGTAGATATTTCAGGTGTCGAAGGAAGAGATCCTTTTGATGATTTTGTGAAAATAAATGAAGAATTGAAGAAATATTCTGTTAAACTCTGGGATAGACCTCAAATAGTAGTAGCGAATAAAACAGATATTCTCTATGATGAAAGCATATTTGAAGATTTCAAGAAAAAAGTTCAGGCTATGGGATTTGATAAAGTATTTAAAATGTCAGCAGCTACAAATGAGGGTGTTGATGCTGTAATAAAAGAATCAGCAAGAATGCTTAAGGAACTTCCAATTAAAGAATTAGAAATCTCAGAAGATGAAATGTATATACCAGAAGAAAAGAAATTTACGTATAATATTACTATTGAAGAGAATTTAGAAGATGGACATAATGTTTATGTTGTGGCAGGTACATTTGTAGATAGATTATTAAGTGCTGTTAATGTAACAGATGCAGATTCTTTAAGATATTTTCATAAAGTTCTTAGAAATAAAGGTGTGTTAGATGAACTTAGAGAAAAGGGAATAAAGGATGAAGACATGGTAAGATTAAATGATTTTGAATTCGAATATGTAATGTAACAATTGCCCCCAATGATAATTAAAGCAACAATTAAATGTTGAGAAGAATTTTAGGAGGAATAAAAATGATAACAGGAAAACAAAGAGCTTATTTAAGAGGCTTATCTAATGATCTTTCACCATTATTTCAAGTTGGTAAAAATGGTGTTGAAGAAAACTTTTTAATACAAGTTTCACAAGCATTAGAAGCTAGAGAATTAATTAAAATAAAGGTTTTAGAAAATAGTGGATTAGATACTAGAGAAACTTCAGATATGATATGTAAGGCCGTTAAATGTCAAGGAGTTCAAGCAATCGGAAATAAAATAACTTTATATAAAAAATCTAAAAATAAGCCTAAAATAGAGTTACCTATTAAATAGATAGATACAAAAATACGCATATAATTTTAAATTTAGGTATATAAATTAATAAAAAGAAACTGCTTTGAAATAAAAATTATTTTGAAGCAGTTTATTTTGGCTAAATCTAATATATTTAAATAATATTTGATTGTACTTAGTGATATAATATTTAGGTAATGATTTTACTTTTGGAGGAGGACTTATGAGACGTTATGGTATAATAGGAGGAACATTTGATCCAATTCATTATGCGCATTTATATATAGCTTATGAGGCTAAAGAACAATTAAATTTAGATGAAGTGATATTTATGCCAGCAGGAAAGCAACCACTTAAAGCTAAAAAAGTAGTTACGGATTCTAAATTAAGATATGAGATGGTTAAAAGTGCAATAGAGCCTTTTAATGAATTTTCTATTTCGAACTATGAAATAGAAAAGGAAGGTCTTAGCTTTACTTATGAAACATTAGAATATTTTAAAGGCGAAAGTAATGTTGAAAATCAAGAAAAAGAATTATTTTTTATAACAGGTGCAGATTGCTTGATTAGTATAGAGGAATGGAGAGGTGTTGAGAAAATTTTTTCATTATGTACTCTCGTAGTTTTTATAAGAAGCGGAATAAGCCAAAAAGAAATGATGGAGAAAAAACAGATGATAGAGGCAAAATATAATGGAAAAATAATTATTTTGGATTTGAAAGAACTTGAAATATCTTCAACAGATATAAGAGAACGAGTAAGCAGAAATAAGAGAATAGATTTTTTTGTACCATCTAAAGTGGCAGATATTATTTATGAAAAAGGGTTATATACTAATAAAAATTTAAGTTATAGTAGGAGGCAATAAGCTTGTTATCCATGGAAGAAATAAAGTTATATCTTAAAACAAATTTAAAGGAAAAACGTTACACTCATACTTTAGGTGTTGCAGATACAGCTAAAAAATTGGCTAAGTTAAATGGAATTTCAGAAGAAAAAGCTGAAATTGCAGGTCTTGCACACGATGTGGCTAAAAATCTATCTAAAGTTAACATGAAAGAAATAATAGATAAAAATAATATTATAATTTCAGATGTAGAAAGGAATAATGCAGATTTATGGCACAGCATTATTGCCCCTATAGAGGCTAAGGATAAGCTTGAAATTGAAGACGAAGAAATCTTAGATGCAATAAGGTGGCATACCACAGGAAAGACTGATATGTCTATTTTAACGAAAATAATTTATATCTCAGATATGATCGAGATAAATCGAAACTTTGATGGTGTTGAAGAAATAAGAGAAATAACATTTGATGATTTAGATAGGGGAGTATATTATGGACTGACTCATAGTATAGAATTTTTATTAATTAAGAATTTACTAATAGATGAAAATACTATGAGAGCTAGGAATTATCTTTTGTTTGACCCTAAATTCAAAGTGTAATTTTTAATAAACATATTTAATTAGTATAAATCTAATTTAGGTACTATTAGAAAAATAACAAGTCAGTATGCTAGTCTATTTTTTTGATAGTACCTAAGTTTGGATTAAATATATTAATTCAGTTCAAAATATAAGAGGTGAGCGTGTGGGAAGAAGAACTAATAATAAATATAAAAATAACATGTTTCTAAAACTTTTCGAAAAAACTGATGATTATACAACAATATATGAGAAATTAATTTTAGGAGCGATATCTCTTATAATAACATTTATTATAGTTTCAATGGTATCAGGAATTTCAGCTTTAATGAAGGTAGGAAGTAAATCAATGCCAGGAAGTATAGATGCATCATCAAATGAGCCCGTAAATATCTTATTACTTGGAATGGATATAGGAGATGCAAAGCAATCTGATAATGAATCAATTAAAAGAACCGATACGATAATGGTATTAAATTATAATCCTACAAACAAAAATTTGCATGTTGTATCAATCCCAAGAGATACATTAATAATTGTTAATAATAAAAATGCTAAGATAAATGCAGCTTATGCAATTGGTGGATATCCAAAAATAAAAGTAGAAGTTGAAGATTTGCTCAATATAAATATAAATTATATAGTTAAGATTGATTACAATGCTTTTCGAGAAATTATTGACGCTATTGGAGGTATTGAAATGAAAATTGAAAGAAATATGATTTATGATGATGAAGGTCAAAATCTTCATATTAATTTTAAAGCTGGAGAAACTGTAACATTAGATGGTAAAAAAGCTGAAGAATTTTTTAGATGGAGAAAAAATAATGATGGAAGTGGATTTGCTAATGGAGATTTAGATAGAATAGAGAATCAACAAAAATTCATATCAAAAGTTGTTGATAAATGTACAAGTCCACTTATATTATTTAGAGCCACTAAAATGTTATCAGCGTTAGCAGATAACACAGAAACGAATATGTCCTCTACTAAAATATTAAGTTACGGATTAAAACTTATGAATATAAAAAAAGAGAACATGACAATGATGACAGCAGCTGGAACTCCCAAAACTATAAATGGAGAGTCATTTTTAATATTTGATAAAAATGAAAATAAAGATATAATATCATCACTTAGTTCATCTTCGATCTCTCAAAATTCAGTAACCAATACATCAAAAGATGACATCAGAATTAAAGTATTAAATGCAACTAAGATTAATGGATTAGCAAATAAAGCAAAGAATGAATTAAATAGTGCTGGATATGCAAAGATTGATACCGGAAACACAGAGCTTAACGATAAAAGTATCGTACTTGCTAATGATAGTGAAAAACTAAAAGCCATTAAGCAAGATTTAAATATTAAAAATAGTGATAAAAAAGAAAATAAGGCAGAATATAATGACTATGATGTGATTATAATTTTAGGTAAAGATTTTACAACCTTCGGTAAGTAAAATGTGAATTAATCTAGAATTTATCTATCTATATGTTCTGAATTCAGTTACATGAGGAGTAGATTACATGAGCATATTAGAAAAAAAAGTTATTAATATAAAAGAAGGTACTAAAATAAGAGAATATTTAAAAACTGAGATTGGATTATCAACAAGATTAATAAAAAGCGCCTCTCTTAATAAAAAAGTATTTGTTAACGATGAAGTAGTAAAAATGAATATAATATTAAGTGATGGAGACATTATAAAAATTGATTTAGAGAAGGCTGAAAGCCAAGATATAGCTCCAGAAAAGATGGATATAGGCATAATTTATGAAGATGAAGACATATTAGTAGTTAATAAAAAACCTTTTATGGTAGTTCATCCAACTAAAGGCTATCAAAGCGGAACATTGGCTAATGGGGTAATAAATTACTTTATAGAGAGTAATCAAAACTGTATAGTTAGATTAGTTTCTAGGCTAGATATGAATACTTCAGGACTTATAATAATTGCAAAGAATCAATTTTCACATGGAATGTTATCAAAGGAAATGAGTGGAAATAATATTGAAAAAAAATATTTAGCAATAGTTCATGGTAATTTAGAGAAAGATAATGGAACTATTGATTTACCTATATACAAGCCAGAAGGAATTGAAAATGGAATAAGAAGAATAGTAGATGAAAGAGGTAAAAAAAGTATAACTCATTATAAAGTAATAGAAAGGTTCAAACATTCTAGTTTAGTTGAGTGTAAGCTTGAAACAGGAAGAACACATCAAATTAGAGTGCACTTAAGTAGCATTGGTCATCCTATTTATGGAGATACTTTATATGGATATGGAGAAGATGAAGAAGACTTAATAAACAGGCAAGCGCTTCATGCATACGCACTCGATTTTAAATCTCCAAGAACACAAGAGATGCTTTCACTTAAGTCAGAACTTCCAGAGGATATGATGAAATTATTAGAAAAAATTGAGAATAGTTAAAAATGGTATGAATCTAATATAGATAAGCTATGATTTAAAACATAGCTTATCTATATTTACTTTGAAAGTTTATTCATTTGAAGCTATATAAGTTGCAATAAAGATTTTTACATTACTATGTGTATCTGAACTAAAGTCAACAACTGTAATATAATTTTATTATCACAACTGATATACATTGTATGATTATAAATTTATATAATGTAACTTTAATATAGATACTAATGCTTATAAGTTTTTTTCTTAAAGAATTTTAAGCCGATTGCTATAGATAAAATAGCAACAACAGAGCCAATATAAATTGGAAGGTTAGATTTTTGAGATAAGGATTTAATAGAAATTAGAGGCTCATAATATCTAGAAACTCCAGCGGCTAAATCAACAGTTGTATATTCTTTGTCATTAAGATAAACTGTGCCTTTTAAGATATCATCATCTTTATTAAAAGATATCGTACTTAAATTTTTATCTTCTATTTTAATATCAGGCAATATTTTATTTTCTTCGCCCTTAGGAACAATATAATCTATATCTTTTGATGCTATGAGAGGTATTGTGAGGTTGTTATTTATTTTATATTCTGAAACTTGATCTCCCTTTTTATAAAGAGATACTAAAGAATAATTATCAAAACCATAATTAAAAACAGTTTGCATGTCATGAAAATTTTGATCTTTATCAAGTGCATTTAAAAATGCAGCTACAAGGACATGACCATCTTTTTTTGCAGCAGCTACATAAGTATGGTTCGATTTTGTCGTATATCCATTCTTTCCAGATATAGCAGATGGACAATAATATTTAGAGCTTTTATTTATCATATAATTTTTATTGTTCACTATAAGGGCTCTTGAAGAATTATTTTTCATTGTTAGTGTAGCAGAGGGTGTATTAGTGATATCCATATAGTCTTTATTATTTATAGCTTCTCTCAAAAACAATGCTAAATCATGTGCTGTTGTTGTATGTTCTGGATCTGGTAATCCGCTTGGATTCTTAAAATTTGTATTTAAGGCTCCAAGTTCTTTTGCTTTAGCATTCATAAGATTAGAAAATTCACTTATATTTCCAGATATATGTATAGCTAAAGCATCAGCGCAATCATTTCCAGATTCTAAAAGAAGACCTAAAAGTAGCTGACGTACAGTTAATACATCACCTTTCAACAATCCTATAGTAGTACCATCTATTTTTGTAAAGTCTTCTTGAACTGTAACTTCATCATCTAAGTTACAGTTTTCTAAAGCTAAAATTGCAGTCATTACTTTGGTAGTTGAAGCAGGTTCCAAAATTTTTTCTTCATTTTTTCCATATAATACTTCACCAGTAGAAGCATCTATTAAGACGCATCCTTCAGCATTAATTTGCGGTGGAGTTGTCTCTGCTTGTACATTGCTATATGTGAAGCAAGATAAAAACAAGAATACTATAGTAAGTGTTTTCAAAATTTGTTTCATAAAAATTCTCCATATCATATATATTAGAATATAAATTATTCACTAAAATTATGCTATTAGTATCTATTTTTTTTTGTAGATTTCTTCATAACCTCTATATTTAAAATATTTTATTTACATTCTACCAAAAAAAATAGATTTATGCTATATAAAGTTAATATTAATTCCAATAATAGTCTAGAATACAAGTAAAATGGCAATTATATATAAAATAATATTTATTTTAGTAATATAAGTTTAGTTGAAATAAAAATGGTGTCACCTTATGAATTTAAGAGATTAAGTTCATAATTCAGATACTATTTTATACGAATTTACAACAAATGTATGCAAGGAGAGAAAAGATGATACAAGAAGTACTAAAGGACAAGAAAAAATTAGGAATAGTAATTATATTAGTAATTGTATTAAGTGCATCTGGACTTTTATACTTAAAATCTGGATTCAAGCAGCTAAAGAAAAATGATACAGAAAGTATTTTTGTAAATGATATAGAGAATGTGGATACATCGAGTGGTAATGAAAAAAATAATAGTACCACTGTAAGTAGTAGTTCTAGTAAAAAGGATGCAACTGTTCCAATAAAAGATAAAAACATAGTAGTAGAAATTAAGGGTGAAGTGAAAAGGCCAGATGTATATACATTAAATGAAAATGCAATAATAAAAGAACTTATAGAAGCGGCCGGTGGACTTACTGAGAATGCAGATTTAAGTAATATAAATAGAGCAAAAAAATTGCAAGATCATGAGCTAGTTTATATTACAAATAAAAATGATATGACTAAAGAAGAAAAAAATACTAATACAGAAATCAGCACAGATAATAGTCCAGGAAGTTCTAATAATATAGTAAATATAAATACTGCAACATTAGAGCAATTAAAAACATTAAATGGTATAGGGGATTCAAAAGCTAAAAGTATAATTGAATATAGAGAACAAAATGGAGGATTTAAATCAATAGAAGATATAAAAAATGTAACTGGAATTGGCGACAAAATGTTTGAACGGATAAAAGAACAAATTGAAGCTTAAAAACTTACAAGAGTAAGGGAATAATCAACAGTAAGGTTATAAGGCACAATCAAAAAAATAACAAGTTTATCTGCTAAGCCTGTTTTCCATGATGCTGCGTCAGTAGATTGCACTAATAGGCTCGCTATGCGACTAATATGATTCCTTGCCTGATGAAAAAGAATCATGGCATTTTAGACTTATTATGTTTTTTCATGCGCCTAAATTCGCTAGATAGTAAAATAATGATAATTGCATGTAACCGTAAAAAAATATATAATAGACATAAATGTTGTATTTAAAATAATTACAGGATGCATATTCAAAAATAGGGACTAAGATTACAACAATATTTAAATAAATAAAAAGTATATTATTGACACACAGTTGTAATACAAGAATGTTAAACTTAAATTATTGATTTGGCATGTAATAATTATTGTAAGTAACTGTTATATATATTTTCTAGATTAAGTTTATATTTACTTTTAGAATATATATGACATTCATAAAATGAGGGGGAGAACCTGGTGTCTAAAAAAATTATAAGTATGCTGATGAGCTTAGTAGTAGTAACTTCCTTAATAGGATGCAAAAATGCAGAAGGGAATGCACAGCAAAAGAATGAAGCAACAACAGAAGATAATGCAAATAGGAATAATGAAAATTCAGAAGGAAAATGGGCGAAAAATTATACATTAGAAGAAACACAAAATCTGTTCAAAGAAAAAGAATCTAAAATAGAGGATCTAACTAAAGAGCTAGGGATAAAATATACAAAAGATGAAAAAATAAAAAAAGAAAAAGAGCAACCTGTAAATGATAATTCAATATACTTTGATAATAGTAAGCCAGAAGCGAATAAAATTGAAAGCATGTATTTTGGAATGAAGACATATGGAGATGATTTAGAATCTGGAGATATAAGCTTAAAATTAAGTTTGAAATTTGATGGTGAAAGTGCTATAAAAAATAATGATTTCGATTTAGGAAAAACATCTTTTAAGAAGTACATAGAAGCGTTTACAGAAGAAGAAAATAAAGACTATTCTGAAATAAATAAAGAAATAGTTGATAAATTAAAAAATGGAGATAAACAAGTTGAGATAAACAGCACGATAGATGGCTTAAAAGAAGAAATTATAGCCACTAAAGAGTGTATAATATATAAAGTATCTACTAAAAAATATAAATTTGCAGATGCAGAAATGAGTATGGAGTAGATTAAAAATTATAAGGAGGAAACTTTGTTGGAAAAAGACGATATAAAAGAAGAACAAATTAAGAATGAGGTAGAAGAAACTGTTGTTGAAGTTTCGAAGGTGGAAGTTACTGAAGTAGAAACAAATACTGAAAAACCAGAGGTTAAAGAAGAAAATATAAATATTGAAATCTCAAAATTAATAAATGGTGAAGAAGAAGGCAAAAACAATATTGGAAATTCATTTACTAAAATTTTTTCAGCCAATATTCTTGACCAACTATTAGTACTTGCAGCATCAGCAGTGTTATTATTATTATGTGGTGTAATATTAAAAGCATTTGGATATATGTTTGTAAAAGAAAGCGGAGCAATAGTTATCGCTGGAGGAATTATATACTTTATTATAAACTGCATTTACACACCAATAATGGAAAAGAGCAAATCAAAAAAGACTATTGCAAGAACAATATTAAATATAGATTAGAACATATATAATGAACATAGAAATAACAGACCAGTATGCTGATCTATTTGTTCTTTCATATGCCTAAATAGAAGAATATAAAATATTTTTATATTCTTCTATTTTTTTGTATATTAAAATGATAAAATATATAATACAGATTCAAAAAGCAACAAATCATTAGGCTAGTTTATTTTGTGTCTAAATATAGGAAAAATATGAATATATTAGGAGTAAATTATGAGAAGAGGAAGCGATTTAAGCATTAAAATAGAACAATCACAATTTCCATCAACAGGAATAGGATATGTAGAGAATAGAACAATATATGTTAAAAACGCTTTTCCAGGTCAAACAATAACAGGAAAAGTAAAAAAAACAAAGGGACAAACTGCAGAAGTTAAATTATTAACAGTAGATGAAAAAGCAGACTATGAAATTGAACCATTATGCAATCATTTTGGCATTTGTGGAGGATGTTCATCACAAAGTATACCTTATGAAAAACAATTAGAATTTTTAAGCCAAGAGGTTGAAACTTTATTTAAAGATGCAGATGTTGAAATGGGTGAATACCTAGGAATTCTAGGAAGCCCAAATCAATGGGAATATAGAAATAAGATGGAATTTACTTTTGGAGATGAAGAAAAAGGTGCACCTCTTTCTATAGGAATGCATATGAGAGGAAAATCTTTCGGAATATTAACTGTAGACAACTGTAGACTTGTTGATGAAGATTATAGAAAGATTCTTAGATTAACTGCAGATTACTTTGAAATGCAGAAATTGCCATACTATAGAGTAATGAAAGCAGAAGGGTATTTAAGGAATTTAGTTATAAGAAAAGCTCAAAATACAGGAGAGATATTAGTAAATTTAGTAACTACAACTAAGCTTGATTTTGATTTAAGTGAGTATGTTGAATTATTAAAATCTCAAAGTTATAAGGGCGATTTAGTATCAATAATGCATACAGAAAACGATTCATTATCTGATACAGTAATACCTGAAAAAGTTAACATATTATTTGGGAAAGACTATATTAGAGAAACACTACTTGGACTACAATTTAACATATCACCATTTTCATTCTTCCAAACTAACACAAAGGGTGCAGAAAGCCTTTATTCAATAGCTAAAGACTTTATGGGAGATAGCAAAGATAAAGTTGTATTTGATCTTTATTGTGGTACAGGAACAATTGGTCAAATAGTAGCAGGAACTGCAAAGAAAGTAGTAGGAATAGAACTTGTAGAAGAAGCCGTTGAAGCAGCAAAAGAAAATGCTAAATTAAACGGACTAACTAATTGTGAATTCCTAGCTGGAGATGTAGCAGAAATTATAAAGGATGTTAAATATAAGCCGGACATAATAATTCTGGATCCACCAAGAGGTGGTGTACACCCTAAGGCTTTAGATTATGTAATTAAATTTAATGCACCAGAAATAATATACATTTCTTGCAATCCAAAGACATTAGTAGTTGACCTTAAGGCAATCACAGACAGAGGGTATAAGGTAGTTAAAACTAAGCTCAAAGATATGTTTGCCAATACACCTCACGTTGAGTGTGTCGTGAAGCTAGAACTGAAATTGTAGCCAACTAAAAAACCCTTGCAACTTCGATAAAACCCCTGCCATTTTGAAAAAAGCTGTGCAGAAAGTTGTGGATAGAATCAAGAAAAATTAAATGGCTGTGGATAGAATCAAGAAGATTAAGTGAGAATTGAACAGGTAGCCCGTATTAGTGGCGAAGCCAAATATATCAAGGGCTTAGATAGAATAATGATAGGATTAAGGATTGAACTGCCTTAGTCCTATTTTTATGCCTTTTTTACTTGTTTTTGGGGGGACGAAGATAGATAAAAACCAGAATTAGCTCCAAAAGCTAATCGGCTCACGCACTCGATTAGTTTTTTCCGCTTCCCCTTGAACAATGCCAGATAAATAGTCAGAATAAATGCAAGAGAAAACCGCCCCGAATGGGATACGGAGATAGAGGTGAAGATTGAACTAAAGCAAGATAGACCAATGGTTAGGATAGGGTTTGAGGAACGAGGCGTGAGCCTCTAAGTAGAAAAAAGACAGGGTTAAAGATTGATGAAAAGATAGAACTCTGCCAAGAGTTTTTACGGAAATAAAGAGAGATAAAAGATAGATAAAAAGATAGGTTAGAGGGTTGAAAATAGATGGATTTAAGTAGCAAATGGATGAAAAAATGATAGAGGTAGAGGCTGATACCGCCCTGAATAGGATTGAAAATAACGATAGATTTAGAGCTTGATTTATCAGGCAAATATGGTCGGATTTTTAGCTGAATATTTTTACAAAAATGTATTGACATAATATTGAAATTGAAATATTATGTAATTAACAATTTAGCTTACCAGCATATTGGCTAGTGCAAGTAGCTAAAGTGAAATAGAAGCAATAAATTCATCCGAAATTAAGAAACATTGAATAAAAATCAAATATGGATATGACAATTGAAAATGAGAGAACATTAATTAAAAGATTTATATAAATTTTAATTACATATTGCTATTGAAATATGGAGATACTTAAAATATTAAATTA